>ERZ1643251.1225-NODE-1225-length-30196-cov-5.857304_pt1 | contig 30196 bp, 20 predicted proteins | sample MGYA00579261_ERZ1643251 | MGnify/ENA primary metagenome ERZ1643251 (study PRJEB29033, sample SAMEA4952267) | chicken gut metagenome | biome: Broiler Chicken; feature: Gastrointestinal Tract; material: Caecum | place: Ireland | collected 2018 | study: Broiler... | reverse complement strand
TCCTTCTTCACTAATTAAAAGTCCAAATTCATAAGAATATGGTTCATCATTTTTTATAATCTCGCAAGTCAATTCTTCAAGATTGACAAGCCTTATATCAAAGTTGATTAACTCGATTTCTTCTTTTGTGTAAGTTGTTCCATTCACATCTGCTATTGCAAAGTCGATAGTTTTATCAATCTCAAATGTGACCGTTGCAGTGTTGCCAAGTTCATCACTTAAAGAGATTGTGTAGTTTCCTTCGCCACTCAAAACTTGACCTTTTCTATACTCAAATTGGTTTCCATTTACTGCATAACTTGCGGTATATTGTTCATCAGTATTTTCCCAAGTAGCATAAACACTTCCACCAGTTTTACCACCATTCTCAACCCCAAAGAGATTGATTATTGGTTTGATTGTCTTAATTGTAAAAGAGTAAACATTGTAGTTTTCGTTGTCAGTTTTATCATAAAGGTAGATTGTGTATTTATGTTCACTTTCTTCTTGTGCACTGAAATACAATGTTGTTTGATTGTCATCAATGGTGCTATCAAATGTTTTGCTTAATTCATCTTCATAGGCGACAGCAAAATATTTACTATTGTCATAGATGAAAGATACATCATTTTTTGTTCTTCCATTGTGTTCAACACCGACAAGAATTCCAGTAGGCAATTCTTTTTCAAACTTAAATTCATAGGTTAAAACTCTGTTAAAATTATCACTAATTTCAACTACATAAATTCCACCTTTGTTGAAAATATATTGCAAAGTGTCTTTATTGATAAAAATTAAACTATTACTCTCGTCATCAGGATATTCGTCATATCCTAAATCACTATTTAAAAGCACACCATTTCGGTAAATTTTTAAATCTGTCAAAGTATTATATTCTTCACCAGTAGTGATTTTGACTTGCAATTGTGTTTCTGCATTTATAAGTTGAAAGTTTGCTTTTGCTGCTTCGCCGAGTAAGAAAAGTGTAAACTCAAATTGGTTGTTTAATCTGTCGCCAACAGTGATATTAAACTCGCCAGAGCCAAGCGATGAAAAGTCAGGTAAGTCATCAAGATAAGTATATCTTTTTGTCGTTCCGTCAGGGCAACGCACTTCAAGAACATACCACTTATCATCTTCAATTATGTTGAGAATATCAAAATCTTCATAATACAAAATAAGTTCACCATTATTTGGTATGTCGTTCACCGATATTGTTTGTGTGAAAGTTTTGTCATTCCCATATACCTTCACTTGAATATCAAGCATTGGTGCTTGGTTGTCATAAAACACATAGTAAGTTATTTCGTTTCCTACAAAATCCACTTCTTTGATTTTGTAAAGTCCGTGTGCATTTACTTGACTTGCAAAAGATTTATCAAATTGAAATTCAATCCAATTTTCTTTGTCATCTTCTGCATAATCATAGAAGATTTGACTTGCTTCTACATCATCGACATATCTAAAAGTGAAATTGTTGACAATATAAGCTTCAATGCCATTTTTTACTATGATATTGTCATAAACACTCTCATCAATATAATTTCCATAATTGTTTGGATAGATAAATGAATTTAAACGATAAATTTGCTCGTCCGAAACAAAATCTTGCGCATAATACTCAATGACTTCATTTAAAGAGTTTTCATCAAAATAGTAAACATATAAGTCCGGATTTTCTCGTGATTTGTAAAACCAATATGGACCAACTTGAATGGTGTTTCCACTTGCAACAAGGTGTGTGTCTATAAAGTCATCAACATTGTCAAGATAATATTCTGTCACTTTGTTTTGTTTTTCAATTTCACAAGCAAAACTAAAAGCGTCTGCTTGTTCTTTAAAGGAAAATGAGCCATACCCAGAATAACCATTTGGAATATTGGTCAAATACCATTTTGTAATCTTATAACTTATGTCATTTTGTAAACGATTAAGGTTATAGTTAGGTGCCGATTTGTCGATTGTAAATTTTGAAATGGTAGTATTTCCGGCAAGGTCAGTTATTGTTATTGCGTATTCGCCGGCGTCATTAAACCAAGTTCCGCTTGTGATTTCAAAAGTTTCGCCATTAAAGGTGCAAGTTGCAGTTTCCGGACTTTCAATATCTTCATCATAGTCAAAATTTACTTGGACTTGGTCCTTAAAAATACCTTCATAAATTGTTTGTGATTTTGAACCATTGGAGTTGGTGTAAATATTTCCAACTTGGCGTTTTTCAATTGCATTTTCGTTATGATAGGTATAAGAAAGGTCAGGTAAGGTAGTGTCCACAAAACAATAGTATGTTGTGTATCTTCCTTCTGCGTCACGTTCAATTTGAACTTTTGTCACACCTTCATCGGTAATTTCAATGTGATGTCCATCTTTATATGGCACAACAGTTGTTCCATATTGTGGAGTGACTTCAACATCGTTAACTTTTAACAAGTTATTTAGATTGCGGGCGACAACTGTAAATGCTTCTGGCGAATAATAGGCAGTATATCCTTTATACATTCCTGTTCCTACATAATCGTTTGTTGTAAGTTCATTTGACCAATCTCTTTCAGCAATTGCTATATAGTTTGTAAGATTTGTTTCTACACTTACATCTCCACCAGTATTTCCCCAAAATGTGTTTTTGTATTGGCCAGTGGCGTCAATTGAAACAGCAAAATAATCATAACTTTTTGCAGGGCCACCATTTGCATTTTCATACATTATGGTTGTTAGTTTTTTTGTTCTATCGCTTGGATTTTCTGGCATATCGTAAACATAGGCCATACTTCCACCAGATGAATTTGCATAATAAAATGTCACTGCAAGTTCTCCACCACTTTTGAATTTTGCTTGTTGGTCGGTCCACAAAAATCCGGCTCCAGATTTAATCGGCAATTCTGTTTCAATAGAGTAGATATAACTTGGATAGTTAACTACTTCATCAGCAAGAGCGGTTTTGCTTGAAGAAACATCAATCACACCATCGTCATCATAGATTTTTCTGCCATCGGTTCTCACAATTCTAAAAAATCGAATATAGGAAGCATACTTAAATCCATTCCAACTACCACTATCTCTAACAATGTTATAAACGCCAATACTGTTGTATGCTCTCAAAGCGCCACTTGCATAAGGATTATCCTTTTGCAAATTAGAACTTGAATAATCGTGATTTATACCATCGTCCAATGAAACACCGGGATTTAAGGCGTCATCAAGTCCAAATGTGGGGCCTATTATCACACCCATTGTAGAATTTCCGCCAATATGACTTATTGTAGCGTGACCAGTTAATACAAGTAGATAAGGGAATAAACAAATTGCAAAGAGTAGGACAAATGAGATATTTTTTAAAACTTTTGTCATGTTCTCACCAGCCTTATTAATTGTTCAATTGTAATTTTAAGTTCTACTATTTCTTGTAAATTTTCATTTCCGTTTTGTTTTGCAATAAAGAATAAGCTTTCCATTTGTTGTGAAAGTTCTTTAAAATTTCTATTTTCAAGTGCGGTTAACATTTGCATTTTTAAATCAAAACAATTTAAACTTTCAAAATCGGTTTTTTCAATCTTTATTTTCAGAATTTTTATATAATCATCTACTTCTTGTTTGTTTTCAACTTTTCTATTTCTTCTGTTAAAACTTTCATTTCTTTTCAACATGTCATAGAACACTTTTTCTTCATTAAAATACTTTCCGGCAGAAAGTAATTGATTTGTCTTTTCAAGCACAAAAAATTTGCTTTTAAAACTTGGTGTAAATTTACTTTTTATTGGGGCATATCCAAATATTGAAACAATTGCATTTCCCATATCTTGATTATTATTTAATTGAGCAAGTTCTGTTGGATAAATTAAAGGTCTTTCCTTTACGGATACAGAACTTCCAACACCGTCATTTGATGAAGAAAAACTAACATTCTTTTGAATTATCGAGTAATTCCCACACTTCTTTGAAAATTCTTCAATTGTCTTTTGGTCTGTTGTTCCAATGAAAATTTGTATATTGCAGTTCGATTTAATGATGTCAGCGGACTTCTCGTCATATACTTTGGCAAGTTGGGCGTATGATTGAACCACCAAAGCAAGCCAAATTTTTCGACTACGTCCTACTGTAATCATCTGTTCGAGTTTGTGGACTTGTGGTAAATTTCCAAATTCATCAAGCAAGAAATACACACTTCTTGGCAATGAAAGGTCAGGGTAAGTGTTAGCTTTTGCAACAAGAGCTTTATATGCTTGCAGAATAACCATAGCAGCAAGTGTATGCCTAGTTTCTTTTTCATCTGGAATTTGCAAGAAAAGTGCAGTAGGTTTTGTTGAAATGTCAGCAAAATTTATTTCATTTGCAGATGTTAGTGAGCAAATACTCATATCACTAAACATTGAAAGTTTGTCAAATACCGTTGAAAGATAGGAGCCTCTTGTTTTGTCACTTGCGTCAAGAACTTGTTTAGACAAACTAACACATTTTGAGATTGGACTTCGATGTTTAAAATACTCAATTAAGTCATCACAATCATTTTGGGTGTTAGTTGCAATTTTCATAATGTTGTAAAAATTAAATTTTTCTTTTGTCATTCCAAGTTCTGGATTTTCGCTATCTTCGAGCATAGCCAGAGTTATTGCTAAAATAAAGTTTTTAGCACCGCTTTCCCATATAGGTTCGCTTTTGTTTTTGATAGGGCAAAGAACAGAGCAAATGTCGTTTAAATCCTCATATACTTCATCAAACAATTCTTGTTTTTTGGACTGTATAATTGATTTAAGTTCATCTTGGTTATAGTAGATTTTATCTTCAAAAACATAATATCCTTCTTCTTCATTCACTCTGACTTTTTCATCAAGTGACAACATCTCTTGATACATCTCGAAAGGTTTTTCAAGCGGATTCCAACGAATAGAACAATATGGATTTCTTAAATCTAAAACTTTAACATCATAGCCTCGTTTCAATAAACTTTTTGCGTGTAATGAATAAAGTTCACCTTTGGGGTCCGATATTAACATACTAGGTTGGGTCCGTGTATTTGAAAGGACTTGAATTGTGGGGTTGATAAAGGTGGTTGTTTTACCAGAACCAGTTGTTCCAATGATAAGTGTGTGGGCGGGTTTTGCAAAAGTGATTAAGAAATCTTTTTTGATTTCTTCGGCCTTTATAGGTATGCCTTCAATATCGGTTTTAGGAAGCAATGTGTAAGATACGGTCTTGAAATTATTTTTAATTTCTTCATCGGTTTGAAAATGTGCTTGTTCAAGTCCTGTGTAAATAATATCTTTTTCTGTTGTTGACATAAGTTTCTTTGGATTTTTACCTAGCTTCTTATACCAAACAAAAGCAAAAACAAGCCCGATTATTGCAAATACTTCAAAAGTGTAAAGATATGTTTTGTATGAGAGTAAGATGTCTTTTGATATTGTAAAATCAAAAACGAAATCATTACTTACAAACAAATTAATAAAATAACCTACACTAAAACAGAAAACTAGTATAATAAATAATATAAGGGAACGTTTAATTATCTTCATCAAAAACACCTTCCTCTTGTAAACGTTTATAATTTGCTTCATCGAGTTTGTGTAAAAATTCTTCAAAAGCAATAATTACTTCTTTTGTCGCTAAATCGTTTAACCTTTCACAGTTTTTAAAAAGTGCCCTTCGTTTAGCTTTTTCAAGACGTTTTTTAAGGGACTTTCTTTTTGTGTTATAATTTAATTTGTCTTGTTCGGTTCTAATATCTTTCACAACTTTCAAAACCACATTACCAAGCCTTCGATAAAGGTCTTTCATATATTTTTCACGCATTAGTTTATCAGTGGGGTCTAATTTTAATCTTTTGTAGATTTTTTTTATTTCTTCATCACGTTCCGCCAAAATTGTGTCATAATCATTTATCTTCTTGTTTAGAGATGAGCTTGAAACAATAAGGGCATTGATTACATTATCTATTTTTTGTTTGTAAGGTTCTATATTTTCACTTTCATAAGAAAGTCGACCAGAAAGGGGTAAAATAGCCATAAGTTCTTTAATATATTTCATAAAAATTCCTGCTTCTGTTTGTTTAAACTTTTTTGTTATTAAATTACGAGTTGACACAACATCTTTTGAGATGTCTAACAATTTCATTTCTATTGACAGTTTTGCTTTTCTTATAGCTTCAACATTTATCATACCGTCAGAGAATTGTTTTCTTTTTCCATTTTTTCTATATCTCATAGGTTCTTTTTCAAAAAATGAAAAGTGAATATGTTTGTTATCAGTATTTTCGTGCAAACCGGCAAACCAAATAATGTTGTTGGGGTCTAATCCAGCATTTTTAAAAAATCTTGGAAATTCGTATTTCATAAGCATTTGAGCTTTTTCGGTTGTATCACAATAAGTGTTTCCAAAATCTTCTTCAAATGAAATTACACCGTGCCAAATTACACTTTTTGTTTGTCTTAATTGGTTTCGTAATTTTTTTATTTCGTCAATATTTAAAAGTCCATTTTGATTAAATAATCCATGACTTTTTTCATTATTTCCAGAATAAGAAACATAGTCTAATTTTTCTTTACTTCCTTTGAGAACATAGCCAACATGGTCAAAATCTTGTTTGCAACTGTAAAATAGACGTTTTTCATATAAATCTTCGTGATATCTGGGGGACTGATATTTGTTTGTTATATTATCAACATAGCCTACAAAAAAGTTCACATTTGGAACAGTCATTTCAAGAATGTTTTAAGCAGTTCTTCAAGAATTACACTCAATCGTTCCGGCAAATCATCATATAAACCTGCTTCAATATATTCTTTTTGTTTAGGGCAGTCGGTTGAAAGTCCAATAAGCATATTGTAATTACTCGAAAGCAACTTACTTATTACTCTTAAATATGACAAATTTTCATTTGCATTTTTTCTACTCATCTTAATAAGTTCATCAAGTTTCTTTAAAGTCTTTTCGATTTCATTGTAGATTTCGGTTAGTGTTTCAATTTTTCTTACTCCGAAAAATTCTTTTTCAATATCTTCCATACCTCGCATAATGCAATCTACTAGAAATGGATTTTTGGTTCTATATTTGTCTTGACATTTTTTGAAAAGCTTTTCAATTCTTTCAACATCTTTTGAATTGTAAACTCTAATTGTGTATTGTTCCTGCATTTATAGCTCCTTTTTTAAAAATTTGAATTTTGTGAAAATCCATAAAACTTTTTACCCCCTCTACTTATATAAGGACATAAAATCTCAAATCGTCAGGGTATTTTTGCCTGTTTTTGCAAAAAAAGTTTAAAAATTTTTTAAATTTAGCCATTTTTTATATGATTTTTAATTTTTCGCTTAGCATTTTTTAATCTTTCGCAAACGGACTGTTTTGAGATATTTAAAACTTTTGCTATCTCCCTATAAGTCATATTTTGATAGAAAACCATTTCAACAACTTCTCTTTGTTCTGGGGTAAGGATATATAAGGAATTTTCAATAATAGTTCTTTCATAATCTTCTTTAATGTCTTGTAAGTCTTGCTTGATTTTTTCATCATATTTTTTCTCAATGTCTGAATTTTCATCTTCTATATCAAAACAATAATCATCTTCTTCTGTTTCAAAGCTGCTCAATGGAATATTATAAAAGTCATATTGGTTTTGTTTTCTTCGTGTTTTTTTTGTATCAGATTGCATAAATCTAGCAACTTCTTTTGTCACTTCGACCTTTATCCATTGTTTGTGAATTCTGTCATAATAATCAATTGTGACAAGGTTCTTACTATCATCTCTTATTTGTTCAAAATCTTTTTGGTTTTTCATTTAATAATCTCCTTATTTTCGGGCAGAGAAAATTTCTCTAACAAAGAACTAATCGTGGACTGATTTTCACAATTGCTTTCAGACTTCTGCAAAAGTTTGAGAGCTCGGCCGATGATTTGCAGTTCATCGTTTGTGAGAGTTTGTCCTTGATAAATGTAGTTCTTAGGCAAATACACTCCACCTCGGTTTATGCCGCCACAAAAAGTTTGGATAGGATAACGATAAGATAATGATTGAATATGTCTTTTTACAGTCTTTTGAGATATTTCTATTTCATCAGCGATTTCTTGTGTAGTATGAATTTTGCAGTCCGATAAAATATTAAGAATATCTGCTGTTATACTAGATTTCTTCAAATCCATATCGTTATCACCTCCTTTTAATCTTTTTGTTTTGACACGCACATTTTAGCAATGTCGCGGGGACACCATTTGTCCCTGCGGGAAAAATTTTTTAAAAATTTATTAGTTTTTTAAGGGGGATTATTATGTAAAAAAAGGCCTAATCTCGAACAGCGCAAAACGCTAACAGAGATTAGGCCTTTTAAATACCAATATTTAATAAAATTCTGAAAATAGTTTAATAATACGAGAATGTATATCAACAATAATATACCTCCGACAAAAAATTTAATTTATCTTTGGTATTCTTAAAGTTATATAACGATTTTACATAATTTTCGATTTTAATGTCATTGTATTATTTATCTTATTTTGCAGAATTTTGTCTTTATAAATAGAAAAAGACCATAATCCCAACCAATTTGGGCTCTTATGGCCTCTTTTTGAAAAATTTAATCTATAAATCCTAAAATAATATAGATTATATTTCCACATTTTGGACATTTGTTTTGAAATGTCGCTATTTTAGCTGACTTTGTTTTCGGTGCAACTTTTGAAACCTTAGCTATGGATTTTTCACTAGCACTAGCTTTGCCCAACAGTTTGTGACAATGCGGGCAACGTAATTCATCTTCAAACATATACATTGCCTCCAAGCAAATATTAATTGATTAGATTTTATATCTAAATGGGGCAGGTTTAGATAAACACAAATTTAATCAACACAAGAATTATAGAACAAATGTTCGATAAAAGCAAGTAATTATGAAAAAAGCTTGGGGCATAAATGTCCCAAGCTTTAAATATGATTTATTAATTGTTGGTTAAGTTTTTCAAAAATTCATCAAAATTTTCAGTGGCGTCCAATTGAGTGTCATCTATTAAAGATATTACCTTTTCAAAATAATCAGATTGTGTAGTCGCACCATCTGTGAAATATTCATAAAGATATTCAATTCCACCACGAACATACGACATAAAAAGGTCAATATCTCCATTTTTTTTGAAGATTAAGTCTATCTTTTCATCAGGCGACAATTTTTTAGAGTTGTCATTTAATAATACAATTTGATAGACAAATTCAAGATTTCTTTGTTCTTTTATTATTTGTTCAGCAAAAATATTTACTTTATCATCATTAGATTTATCTTCGTCGCTTCTTATATTTTTCATTACTCCAAATAATGGTGCAACCAAAAATACATCAATATATCTTTTAAATACTCCTGCTCCGTTTTGAGAATTTTTTTCACTTAACAATTTTGTCTTTTCGCAGAGAAATTTTAAATATGTTGCATGTTTTCCTCTTATTGTGACATTAGTATCAAACATTAAATTTCCCTCCTTATAGTTGAATAATTTTCTTTCCCATCAACCTTTTCAATTACATATTGTGCGCCAACATGTTTTTCCAATTGTGTTTTTGCAATTTCCCAATCTTTATCCATAATAAAAATTATTACTTGTTCTGCAACTTCTGATAATCTATCTGAGATTTTACTTGTATGTTCAATATCGGTAGTCGAGAATGGGGCATCCATAACAATAGGATAAGCTTCGGTTGTCTTTTGTTCTTCTAGATTATCTTCATCTATATTATTTGCTCTTTTTCTTGCAACTTCAACAAGTCCTAAAATAAATGAAAAATTTGTCACAGTATCCAGTCCGCCAGATTTTGCTAATATTTCATTATCTTCAAGTAGAACAGGCACAACTTTATAATTTTCGTCCATAATAATTTTTCGATTACCATGATAAATTTTTGTAAAGTTTTCGTTAATTTTTTCTAACAATTCAGCTTTTACAATTTTTTCTTGTTCATCATAATGGTTTTTGAACCAATTATAAATCTCTTCTGCATAATCACAGTATCTTTTTATTCTTTTATTTTTATCTGTTGTAGCAAACAATTTTTCTATTTCTTTTTCATTCTCACTAATTCGAGCTAATAAAGAAACTATTTCATCATGATTACCTTGTTTTGCAGTTTGATAACGTTCTAATTGTTGACAAGCTTCTTGATATTTTATTTCGTATTTGCCAACATCATCATGTCCTTTAATTTTGCTTGCAATTTCTTTAACATCTCTAATTTTATAGTCTAATTGTCTTTGACTGTCTAACCAGATTTTATAGTCATTTTTAACATTATCAGCATATAGATTACTAATTTCTTTTGCATTTTCTAAATCTGTTTTTAAATTTCTAACAGATGTCCCAATATGTTGTGGTGGTAATAAACTTTGTTCATGTAATATACATTCAACAGCTCCTTGGTTTTTAGTTAAGTCACAACCACAAATACATTTTCCTCTTTTAAGTATAAAATCAATAGAACTCGCATGCATGTTAGGAATACCAACACCTTCTTCCTTTAATGAATTTAAGATATTTAATCCATTTTTTATTAAAGGTAAAGCAAAAAATTTGCATGCATTATTATTAAAATCATCGATAAATCTTGCTTCACTACTACTAATCAAATTAGTTAAATATGACTTTTCTTTTTCAGCTTTTTCAAGTTGTTCTTGGGCTATTCTGACATCATCATTATCTTTGATTATTTTTGCGTATTCTTCTTTTTGATTTGCCCAATATTCGATTTGTTGTTCTATATTTGGTGTGTGATTTTTAAAACTTTCTAATCTATTTTTTAAATCTTCAATTATTCTTTTTCTTCTTTCAGCATCATCATCTTTTCCAGTATCTAATTCTTTTTTTAATTTTCCTATTACAGAAGAACTCTTTTGTGGGTCCAAGTGTTCCATAGCAGAAATGTAAACATTAAGTCCCATTAAACCTCTTACGGCATTAACAACATTTGATTTAGAATTAATTTTACCAATTCTTTCACCATCAAAGAAAAAATAATCAGATAATGCTTGTGGCAGTATATCTTCTATAATACTCTTGCAATCGTATGAATTTATAGGTTGCATTTCTCCGTTTTCTTCTTTATAAGAAATTTTAAGTTCTGACGGTAAAGCTCTAATATTATCGCCAGTAGAAGATTTTTGAAATTTTTGTGTTCTTAAAATTACATAGGTTTTTTTATCATGTTCGAGAGTAATTTCAACAGACACTTCTTGGGTTGAATAAGGTGTTAATGCTTTTGCTAAAATACTATTTAATATCCCTTTTGGGGCAGGCAAATTATTTTCTTCATATAAACACCAAAGAAAAGAACAAAGAAGAGTTGTCTTTCCACCGGTATTTCTAGCCACAACGATTGTTGCATTTTTTTCTTTATCAGTTGAAAATTCAATAATCTGTTCACCTTTGAATTGTCTGAAATTATTTAATTTAATTTGTTTGATTATCATTTTTATCGACCTCCAACTGAATTAATTTTCTTATTATCTCCACCATTTCAGTATCAGATTTTTTCTTTGTTTTGATATTGTTTTTTTCTTGAATAAATATACTAGCTTTAAGCTTATTTAAAACGCTTTGGTTTAAATCTGACTTATTAGAATTCATCTTCATACCCTCCAATTTTATTTAGATTATATAAATTTTCTACTTTTGTTATCAATTTATCTACGTCGGAAGCATTTTCTGCCAGCTTTTCAAAATCTTTCATTCTTTCCTGTTCCTTTTTTATTAAAGACAGCTCATAATATGCTGTTTCTTCATTTACATATCCAGAGTCCAAATCATGGGGGAATGTTATAAAGTCATATATATAAGCAAAATCTTTGTTTTTTGATTTTCTTAACACTCTTCCTCTTCTTTGTATATATTGTTTAGGATTAGTGCTACTTGCAAGAATAAAGGCAGTTTTTATTCCCGGGATATTTAATCCTTCATCTAGACATCTTATTGCTACAATACATTGCAACATTTTACCTTCCGCAAAGTCTTTGATTATTAGTTTACGTTCATTCATTTTTTCTTGTGATGTAAATTTAGATATTCGCATGTTTAAACCATTTCCCAACATATCTGCTACAATATCTATTTGTTTTTTTGCTTGTCCATCAAATTTATTGTCGTCATAATCATAATCATAATCAAAATTTGTATAATTTTCATTAGGAATTTTTGCTTCGCCACAATATACTAGAATATTGTTTTCTGTTTTGTGTTCTTTCATTATTTCATATAGTTTTTTGACTTTATTTCTTGCACCAGAAACAATCCTAGCTCTTTTTATTAATAATTGTTCGACTATATCCGGAAGTTCACCATCTTTTGTCTTACCTCTAAATTTTCGCATTATATTTGATATTTTTTCACTAATCTTATTGTAAGCGTCAAGTTCATCTTGTTCTAATGTTATAGGAATAGGATAATAAAAGTATCTACATAATTTATTTTCTTGTATTGCTCGTTCCAAAGGATAATCAATACAAACTTTTCCAAAATAGTTTTCAAGTGCTTCTGTGCCTTCTTTATCTCTATGTCTTTCCAAAGTTGCAGAAAGGGCCAATCTGTATTTTATATTTTCATTCATAAATTGTCTTTGTTTTTTTGCACCAAAGTTATGTGCTTCATCAACAACAAGACAAATATCTCCACGAATTTTATTGATTTGAGTTTGCATTTCAGGTAAGGTGTAAGAACTATTAGTTGTGATTATACAGAAATGTTTGCTAACTCCACTATTAAAATATCTAACTTCGTTTTTTAATTCTTCTTTCCAATTATAACCAGAGTAAGCAATTATAGGTTTTACACCAAACCAATTTATATCTTCAACCCATTGTTCAACCAAATGTGTTTGGGGGCAAATGATGATTGCAACAAACTTATCATTGAGTTTTTTACTTAATGTTGCAAGTGCGCCAAGGGCAGTAAGAGTTTTACCGGTTCCAGTGGCCATTTTAAAAATGCCTCGACCATTATTATCTATCCAATTATTGATAGCTTCTTTTTGATAGTCATATAATCCGTTAAAGCCTTGCTCTTGTGTGGGAATTCTAAAAAATAAATCTCTTTCTTTTTTAGGTTTAAATTCAGTAGAATTTTCTAATTCATCAAGTTTGTAATTTTTTAAAATAGTTTCTGTGCTATCAATTTTATATTTATTTATTCTTTCAATTGCGACTTGTGGAAATGGAATTACGTCCATTGTTTCGTAATTATTTCCCCATAAACAATCAAAGTCCTGTTCTTTTAATCTAACACGCTCTTCATCTTCTGGAAGCCAAGAACAAAATACATCTATATTTTCATAATTTTGTAGTAATCCAGAATAGGTTTCGTTCATAGAGCCACCAAAAGCAATTTTGTTTCCGGCGGTATCTTCCATAATTCCTGTTTTTATGTGAAATATACCATTTTGCTTAAAAGCGACTTTGATATCCAATCTTTTATCAGCAATCAAATTTGCAAGTAAATTTAACTTTTTCTCTTGAAAAGTGGTTATTGGTTCTCGAAATTCTCTCATTAAAGCATTTTCAATTACTTCATTTCTTGTTTTATATCCTTCAAGAATTGCTTTGACATCATCTTCTTCAAGTTTTGGGGATACAATTAGTTTTATTGTTCCGTTATTAAGAATTAAATTTTCTAGTCCAGTTGCAATCTCATATAGTGCTGCTGAATTAAAAAATCCTACTGCTCTTTTATAAGAAATAGTTTCTCGAAGAGCAGGTATGTAAAAATTGTTAACAACATCATCTGATACGTAATAAACCTTTTCAATTTTCACATCTTTTAAAGACATCATTTCTCCTTTATGAGTTTTCTTCTATATAGTCTAGTGCTTTTTCAAGTTGTTTGAAATCATCATCATTTGTGAAATAGCTTACACTAAATCTTACAGTCCCGGCAGGGAAAGTTCCTAAAAATTTGTGTGCATTTGGGGCGCAGTGCAATCCGGTTCTGACTGCTATATTGTGTTCTGCTAATATATTCTCAATATTGTCAGGCGATAGTCCTTCAAATGTGCAAGAGATTATGCCGACTGAATAATCAGAATATCCATATATCTTAATATTATCATATTTTTTTAATAATTGGTATAATCTTTTGTGATTTTTTTCTTCTTGTTCCCATACTTGTCCCTTTTTTAACCCAAGAAGCCAGTTTAAAGAGTAGTAAAGACCTGCAACTGCAAGAGTATTTAGACTTCCTATCTCGAATTTTTCAGGGATTGTATCGGGTTGTTTAGGTAGCGCAGACATAACACCAGTGCCGCCATATAAAATAGGTTCTAGTTTTGCACCTTTTCTAATCAAAAATCCACCAATACCTATTGAAGAATATAAAGTTTTGTGGCCGGCAAAGATAGCGAAATCCGCCTTAACTTCTTTCAAATCTACATCTACCAAACCACAAGTTTGAGCCATATCAGTTATAGTTATTGCTTGTTTTTCTTTTGCTAGGTCAAATATCTCTTTAATTGGGGCAATAAGGCCACAAACATTGCTAGCGTGAGAAACAATAACAACATCAGGTTTGTTGTCTAAAAATTGATATTTTATGCCTTCTAGGTCATATTTCATCGTGTTTTTATCGACATTAAGTTCTTTTATTTCAAAGTTGTATTTTTCTTTTAGGTAGTTAAGTGGACGTAAAACTGCATTGTGTTCAAATGGACTTATAAATATTGTTTTAATTTTTGTATAGTCCAAGCCTTGTAAAACCATATTTAATGAAATAGTTGCAGACGGTGTAAAAATCACATCGTGGGTTGTTTCTGCATTTAATAACTGTAATAGCAATTTTCTTGTGTCTGCAACAATCTTTCCTGCCTTAATGCTTTGAGCATATTGTCCACGATTTATGTTCACTGCTAAATTACGATTAAACTCGTCCATTCCAGAGTAAACACAATCTGGTTTAGGGAATGTTGTTGCCGCATTATCAAAATAGGCCATACAAACTCCTTTTAGTTTAATTTTCTCAATATATCAAGTAAAACTTGTCTTTTTTCATTAGTAGAAATTGATTCTCCAAAATCATCTAATAGTGATGTAATATCATTATTTAACAGTTGAGCTCTGCTAGATTGTGGTGTTTTAGTAAGTATTTTTTCTTCTACTTGACCATTTTCATCAACATAAGAAATTTTATAAACACTTGTTTCTGCTTGACTATTATTATTTTGTTGTGAATTTTTTTCCTCAACGGTTTTCTTAAAGTTTGTCAATGAATTTAAGAAACGAGAAATAGTTTCTTCGTCCCAGTCGGCAAATCTCAATCCAGTAAAGTGCTTTGTTAACTTTGAGAACAATTCTAATTCGTTATTATCATTTTCTTCTATATATTTGAAAACAATTTCATCACCATTGTTGAATAAGTAGGTTTTAACAGAGTTGTTAAGATTTTCTTCCCAATCTTTAAGAACAGAATTGATAGTAGCATTAGGATTTCCATTGAAAATTGTCTTGATATCAATTTCCAATTTTGAAATTGTGTTATTTGTAAGATAATCAATCTTTTCTTTTGCTTTTTTAACAGCATTTATTAGACCATTATCGATTGTTTTTCCAAAAATCTCTGGCAATTTGTTGAATAATAATTCTCTTGCATTTAATTCAGAACTTCGCAATTGATTTTTTAATTTTCTTATTGGCAATGATAATTTTTCAAATTTGTCATTTCCGATATATTCACTGTCAGCTTCTTTTGCATATTTTGAAAGGGCAAGGAACCAACGTTGCATAGCTCTAACGATATAATTGAAAGTGTTGTATTCTCTTTCACTAGCAATTACATTTTTTATAAACAATTCATCAAGATTGTTAATGTAAGTTTGCTTTACTTCATTCCAATCTTCAAGAACAAGTCTATAATTGCTAGGTGTTTTGTTGATATTTTCAAGTGTTTGGGCCTTAATTTCTACTTCTTTATCATTTGAGTTAACTATAACAGCGTGTTGTTTATAAATATGGAAGATAACTGCAATGTAGATAGGCACAACTCCAAGTTTTAATCCAATTTTATATTTAGGTAAGGTTAGTTTGTCATATAATTCTGCGAAATTTTTTCCTTTTTCCCCAGATGATATAAAGAATTTATGAATTGTGTCTATAACAATTTGAATATTGTTATCTTTCAAATTATTGATGTTTAATTCGGTAGAGTTCTCATTCAGTATTCCAAATGCAAATAAGGTGCTTCTCATAATATTTATTTCAGGGCCAGAACCACTTAATCCTAAATTAGGTTTGATTTCATTTTGTAAAAGTGCGGTTAAGACCTTATTTCTTGCGTTAAATAGTGGCGATGAAATATTATTTTTATTAATCAATTCATTATTTATTTTAGGGGTATATATAAATACTTCATCACATATATCGCTCAATAATTGAGAAACACTTGATTTTCTTTTAATTTTCTTAACCTTTCCTTGATTGATATAGGTTGCATTTTCAAGTTCAGGTCTTAAATAAGAATTTAAGAAATCATTGATAATCTTCATGCAATCATCATAGTAAACACTTAATTCTTCTTTAATTTCACGCTTTTCTTCTTCTGTGGCATAATCTAAAAGCAAATTAATTGTTTTAATTTTTAGTAATGTCTTATTAATATTATATTTTTTATTTATCTTAACAAAGACAACTCTTGGTTCAAAAATCTCATTTAATTTACTATTTAATGTAGTTTTACTAATATCACCAGTATCTAAAATGAGATAAACAACACCATCGGCATTGATGTTTGATATTTTCTTTTCCCAATCATTTACTTCTAAAATTTCTTTATCTTCTATAAATTCAACTTTAAAATATCTTGTTATAGCATTTATATCATTATATCTTGCAGGATACAAGTATTTATTTTTTATAAGATTATTAAGTCCGTCTTTTGGTGTGAAATTATTTTTAAATTTTGCCATACCATTTTCGATATATTTTTGAACATCAATATTTGAGCCTTTGCTTATTGATAGAAAATTATTGTAGTCTAAAATGTTAATTGCACCAAGTCTTTTTAATTCTTTAAAAGCCTCATTAATTTTTTCTATACTTTTTTCTTTTGTTAAATAGATTTTTGTTATTGTATCAATGGTTGGTGTAAGTCTATTGTCTTGTTGTTGCAAAATAAGAATAATAGCAATACATTTTAATATTTTATAAACTAATGGATTAGTCGTTTGACTTTCTAATCTTGATATTGCATTTCTGCAATTAGTCCAAATTTTAAACGTTTGACTATTATAATTTTCATTTCTAAAAAGTTGCTCAAAATAGTCATAGACATAATCAGGGGTAATCAATGGGAAATCATCATCTACATTGTTGATAAAATCAGTTAAAGAGTTCTTTTGATTAGACGCTAAAAATGTGAAGATTGTTCTTTCATTTTGCGCTACAAGTTCAGAAATTCTAGGCAAAATAAACAATGAAGAAAAGTCCAATGGATATGCGCTGTATATAAGTTCTTTACTTACTTTGTCAGGTAAATCTGCGAAAAGTCCAATTTTTTCCATTGATTCTTGTAAAAGTAAAAAGTCTGATTTATGTTCAACCTTAAACTTTTCAAACCATTTTTTGTCTTTTTGTATAACAGTTGAAACAATTTCATAAGTTTGCGTGAAATTGTTGTGGATTTCTATTGTTTTAAATCTTTCAGATACAGCCTTCCAAGCGTCAACTTTTTCTTTTGGTAATTGACTAATATAGTTTTGAATATGCTTATGAGAAATCAATAGAAGATGTAATTGGTTTTCGCCACTTCTATTACACATTTCAGCAAAATCTTGTATCATCTTGATTTCCATAGCAGATGTTTTTCCTATGCTATTTTCCAAGAATTTGCTAAATTCATCATAAACAACAAATATACCATTATATCCGTAAGGTTTAATCTTTTTAGCAACATCTTCATAAACTTTAACTATATCTAAACCTTTTGTTGGAGCAAATTCACTACCAGAAGTCAATTGTGGATAAAGTTTAATAAATTGTTGATATGTATTTGTATCAAACATATTTAGTTTTGATATAAATGTATCAATATCACAATCAATCAATTTAAGGAATTGTTTATATGTGCTTTGGTAGTTATTTTTCCAATTGTAAATGGCGTCAACCGCACAAGAAAAATAAGAGTCAGGAAGAACACTGTCAAGACCATTAGCAGATAACGCATTTTTCAAACTCAATAAAAATGTTTGAATTGTGTCAGAGCTACTTCCTTGAATTACAACAGGTAAGAGTTTTTTATCGCTATCAATGTAATCGTTTAAATATTGATAAAACTGTGGATTAAAGCTTTTTGCTTTTTCAAGAACTGCTGTAAATAATGATTTATCTTTTTTACTTAACAAAGATAAGATTGTTAAAACAAGATGTGATTTTCCTTTACCATAAGCACCAACAAAAAGTCTTGCTCTATCTTTTGATGTTGGGATAGCGCTTAACATAACATCTTCAATTATACTCAAACCGCCAATTGTAGGGATATATCCTTTAATCTTTTCTTCTGAATTTAGGTCGTAATCTATATTGACAGAGTATTGAAAATCTGACTTTGGTATTACTTTATCTCTTAAATTCACTTTTTTTCTCCTTAATTTTTTATACTTTCGTAATAATCTTTTACATAATCAATAAAATCTTTTTTGTCTTTAATCTTAATAACATCAAGTCCGGCAGTTCTAACAACTTGGATTAAACCGGCAATTTGCATTTTATCTAAATAGGCAGAAAGAGTAATAAAGTCAAGGTTAAATATCTTTCCAACATTATTTCTTTCCTTTAACAAATCAGCAATTCTTATTTCAGTTTCTTCTGGGTGTTGGTCAACAATCATAGCAAGCATAATTTGTAATGGAATTAAATCAGTGCTAGGGGCAACTTTCTTATATTTTTTCTTGTCTTCTTGTTCAATAAGACCCAATTCGCTTAAAGGACATTCAAGATTATCTTCTGGGTCCTCTGAATTTTTAGGAAGATAGGTGTTCAAGATACATGTGTAGTCATCTTCAATTGAACTATCAGACGCAATGATTTGTTTAAATTTTAAATGGGTTCTATAACTATCAACAAAATCTTCTTTTGTAAAGTCTTGCATATTAAAATCATTAAAAAAGTAGTTCCATGATGTTGCAAGTTCATAGTTTGTTGCAAGTTTATATTGCAATAGACACAAAGTGCCGATTTCTTCAACATATTTATCATATTTATCAATGATTTTGCCAAGCTCAGTAAACTTTTGTTCAGTGACTTTTCCTCGTTCTTCTGTTGTAAGTCCTACTGCTTGAAGCCAATATCTCAATGACTTGACCATATTAACACCAAGTCCAAAAGTGTCCGATGTATTGATATTTTTGCTAGTGAAAACACTAGGATTGGTTTCAAGATTTTTTAATCCTTTATAAAGCCAACCTTTTCTTATGTAAAAAGTTTCGTGGCCTCTCAATTTGTATTTATTTTGATTATCCATTTTTTTTACTCCTTAATCATCTTTAACAGACAAATATCTATTCATTAGGCAACCACCGGTCAAAATACTAGCCGAAACACAAGCTTTACATCTTTTACATTTATTTTCATCAATTTTGTATTCATCTGGGGTAATTGTAATTGCACCAAAACGACAAACAGACTCGCATTTTAAACATCTCATACAAGCATTGTATTTCCTTATTTGATAAGATATCATTCTTTGCAAATCATCGTGTTTTTCGACATTCATTGTCTTAATCTTTACTGCATATTTATAATTTTCATTTGTGAAAGGTTGTATTGAAATTATAGGCACATTTGTTCTTATATCTAAAACTATAACTTCATTTATTATCTTCTTTCCAAGTTCCTTTGAGACCTTTCCAAAAGGGGTAAACATATTGTAAAAATAATCTTCAATTGGTCTATTCAAAGAATAAATTTTTGCGTGGTCCTCTGCTGTGCAGTTTGTGTATTTGATTTTAATGTTTTCGGACGCTTCAAGTCCATTCCCACCTTGGCGTGCTTTCCAAAATCCACCATCGACATAATTTTCAGGGTCTGGTTTGCCAACAGATTTTGCAAAATCAATCAGGAAATTTCTCCAATGCTCAAATTGTTCAGGCATATAGATTTTTGCAAGAAATTGAGAGCGTTCGTTATTATTAGGGCAGCACCAACAGCCAACTCTATCATATCCCAATTTGTATGCGTCATTAAAATCAACATGTTCAGCAAGCATATATAGCCATATATCGCCATCACACCAATAGAATATAGGGGACGCAACTTTTTGTTTGAGAATTTTAACTGAACCGGCGTCATCTTCTGTTCTATTGTATTTACTTCTGCTTACACTTTCATTTTTTCTAATACCATAAAAGGTTAAGATTGATTTATCCCTAAATAAAGCATTGATTGTTCGTGTAATAGGACCAGTTTTAAACATCGTGCAGCACCAACGCAACATTCTTGCGGGCGGGCCAATAACCTTTGCAACATCAAGAAAATTTTGGTCTCGGTTTTTTGATGTTTTAAAAATACATTTAGGGTTATTTTTCTTAAATCTTTGCACATATTCATAAGACATAGGAAATTCAAGAGTTGTATCACCGTATATGTGAACAATGCTAGGATTACTTAAAGCACGAACAACTAGGTCTGCAACAACAGTCGAGTCCTTTCCACCAGAGAAAGAAATAACAATTTGTTCTTCTTCATATTTACTTGCTTCTTGTTTAATGAAATCAAAAGCTTCCGATTTAATATAATCAAGTCGAGATTGATTTGCTTTTATAAATAAATCTATATATTTACTAAAACTATTGTTATTTTCATTTTCATCTCTATATTTATCTAATTGTTCTCTAATATAAGAGATATCAGCTTCCTTCAATTCTTTTGAAGAAAGGTTATAAGATTTACCGTCTATGTAGTATTTATTGTTGTTAACCCATACAGAACAATCTTTAAATTGCATAGGTTTAGCTTTTAAAATCTCAAACAACAACCTTTCCGCAGGGAACGCAGGTCTAATGTCAGGGGATAAAAAGGTTGTTGTGCTATTACATAAAGGGCAAACGTTTATATTAATGTCATTCAACGATTTTATAATAGGAATTTTGCAGTGTTCACACCACTGTATTTGAATAGGAATATCTATTTGTGTTTTGTTTCCGCATATTTCACAAATCTCGTTGCTGACCTCTCGATTACAGGTTTTGCACCACATAAAAACACCTCGTGATATTATTATAGCATAAATGTTTTATAAATCTATCATTTTTTTGGAAGAAATTTATAAAATCTCAAAATTTCTTCCAATAAACAACAAAGACCCGCCGAAAAGCAAGTCTTTGTGTCATTTTTTATTAAAAAATTTCAAATTGTTTGATAAATTGATTGTTTTGAATTTCATACAACCATCTAAAATATGATACATAATATCTCTTTGTAGCACACTCGTGAACAAGAAAATCTTTGCTATTTTTGTTAGATAATATCAACATGTGTTTAGGGCGTGTCATCGCAACATATAGTATTCTAATTTCTTCTTCAAGACTAGATATTGTGTAATCATTTAACAAGCTTTCATACATAGGGTCTTGATTTATTTTATTGCTATCATCAAAGAACAAATGAAAACTGTTAAATCCTATTTGTATATTTTTGTCATCTTTTTTGCAAATGATTTTAGGTTTTGTTGCACTTCTATTTAGATTTAGGTCAAAATCAGGGATAATTACGATTTTGAAATCAAGTCCTTTTGCTTTGTGGATAGAATATAAAGCAACAGCGCCTTCTTCCTTATCTCTTTTTGATAGTTCTGCCTCATCTTCTTCTTGATTTGTAGATATCATTATATCAAGATATTGCAAGAAATCAACAGGTTGCACACCTTCTTCATACATCTTATCTCTTGAAATGTTTTGCAGTTTTTGTAAGTTTGCAATCGCTTGCAGATTGTTCAAATGCTTATAATATTTGTTAATACCACTTTTTTTGTATAAGATATCAAGAAAACTAGATATTGCATTTTCTCTAATAGTTATGTTTAATTCATCTAATAATGTATCAAAATCTTCTTTAATCGATGTATATGCTTTGTAATAATCAGTAAATTTTAGTTCTTCTTTTTCAATCTTTCCTTTATTGATTATTGCGTTTAGAATTTTATAAGTATCAATTATTTCTTTTGCTTTATAAAATCCCTTTCCACCAACTACATTGACAGGAATACCGGCATTTTTTAAGGCGACTGCGTGTTCATCTAGGTCTGAATTTCGTCTGCAAAGTATGGCAATATCTTTGTATTTTATAGGTTTTCCTTTTAGTTGTTGATTGGTTATTATATTTTTCACGATTTCAGGAATAGTTTTTTGATAGTAAATCTGTAAAGGTTTTTCCGTTGTATAAGTTTCTTTTTTCAAAGAACTTATTTTATCAAGTGGCAAATTTTTAAAAGGAATGTTATATCTATTAAAGTAAAATTTATTATTAAAAATTGTATTAATTTTTACTAACAAATCATAATCTGTTCTAAAATTTTCGTTAATCGTGATTTCTTCCGTTGCTCCTTCATTTCTCTTTTTTATTTCAGAGATTATATCTGTCATTTCATAAAAACTAGAAATGTCAGAACCTCTAAATTTATAGATACTTTGTTTTTCATCACCAACAACAAATACATTAACACCATTGTCAATAAATGCTTTCACAAGTTTGAATTGGTCTATACTTGTGTCTTGAAATTCATCTATAAACAAGTATTTATATTTGTTAGAAATGTTTTTCGCAACATATTTATCTTGCAATAACTGAGCAGCGTATTTAATTAAGTCATTTTGAGTTAATACATTATTTTCTCGTTTTAAACTTTCGATTTTGTTATAGGACTTTAAGTATATTTCCATAAAAAGTTTTCTAAACTCATTCCAATATTCATCAGGGATAGAATAGTCTATTTTATCTAAATCACTTTTTATAAACTGAACACCTCTTCCTTCATTTTCATTATAAAATCTTTTAACATAATCTTTTAATTTGAAAAGTTGAATGTCTTTAAAAATTGGGTTATAAGCATATTCATTTAGTATGTTTGCGATTATTTCATCTATCTCATACTTAAAAGATGATATCACAAAATTATTAGGAATGTTAATGTTCATGCCAAATTTTCGTATAATTTTTTCACAAAAAGAGTGAATTGTAGATATATCTAATATATTAGATATTTCAATTTGTCTGCGTAATGCACTACTATTATCGTGTAAATATGTAAGATAAAGTCTATCTATCAATCTTTTTTTCATCTCATCGGTTGCTTTATTTGTGAAAGTTATAATAGCAAACTCATCGAGAGTGGCCTTATTATCATTTAGTAGTTTTAGGATTTTTTGGACGATTACTTCCGTTTTACCAGTCCCGGCACTAGCTCTGACAAAGTTAGGATATACCATATTGTCAATGATGAATTGTTGTTTAGGTGTAGGTTTTTTAATTTCGTGAAGATTACTGTCTAATTTCATACTGAACCTCGTTCTTTCATTTTACATGTTTGAGAAAATTTACAATAACGACAATAACTTGAAGCAATATAATCACTATCAGATTGACGATGAATAAACCTAAAACTGTCTTTAATCTTCTTTAATCCATCATCTTTAAAATCATTGATGTTAAGTTGCACATTAAGTTTAAAGAACATATAGCTTACAAGTGCCATTCTATCATCAAATGGGGATTTTTCTAAAAGCTTATCCATTATTTCTTTGAAATGCTTAAATTCTGGGTATGTTTCTCCACCAGAACTTTTAACAAGAAAATCCATTTGTGAACTAATATCATAGTTAAATGATTTGCCATTCTCAATGTTTCTAATTTTCAAACAGTTATCAATAGAAATATTTTTTTCTTCTCCATAATCATCTATTATTTTAAATGTTTGGGTGTCTGTTAAATCAAAGTAGAAGAAAACAATATCTCTATCATAAATATTTCTTTTGATAAAAGCGTCTAATTGCAATGATGTTCGTGTAATAATATCTTTTTTATCATAGTTTGACAAAAAGTCAAAATTGTTTATTTCTTCATTAAATGCTTCTTCTAAATTTTTTTGAACAGTATTTATAAAATCCGAATTGTTTAAGGAATAAATCTTACGATTTTTTTTGCCTTCCAAACCAAGTTTGTATAATGTTTTGTAAAACAACAAATCAGGAATAAATATATTTAATTGCCATTCACTGTTATAAGAAATCTCATTTGCAAATTCTGGGTTGCAGATATAGTAATATAATTTAGGACAGATAAAGAATGAACAGAAATCTGATAGTTTTATGTTGTTGTCATTATATGTCATATCAACTCTTGTTTTAGGGGTATATTGTGTATCGGTCTTTAAAGAACCGTCTTTAAGTTTAAAGTATTTTATGTCTTGTTTAAACATAGAAAAAATATCTTCAATGTAGATTGAATTTGAAAGTTCTTTTCCGTTTTCTTCTTCTGTTTGGGTTATAATCATTTGTTCTTTTGTAAAATCTAAAACATTTAAGAACAAATATTTTTCAAGTTGTATATGGTAGTCAAGAGTTTTTATAAAATTTGGTTTGTGTTCAATTTCGTATTTTGGGTTGCTTAATATTTCTATGATGTTTTCTGTGTATGGGAATGACATTGTATATTGTCTTGGATATTTATCTTCCTCTAACATACAAAAGAATGTAAGCTTGAAATTTTGCATATTTTCCAAATTTACAACATTCAGTGTCAATTCATTTGCAGAACTTTCTGCTTTTTCTCTTTCATAATCAGTGAGCATATTTCTTATGTTATCACTAAAATATTTCGAGTCGATGTTTGTGATTAAGTTAGACTTGTTAATTTTATCAATTATTTCGTTTAGATGTTTTATTACCTCTATTTCAAATTCATCAGATATATTTTGATTTGTTATAATTTCATCAAGTAAAAAGTTCTCTTTAAGAGCTTTAAGATGTTGATTTATATCACCAAATATTTTGCTTAAATTATCGACAATGTTTCTTGTGTCTAAAACTTGACCAATCAAGAAATCAAGACTATCAAAAGAGATGTCTTGCAATGGATTAAATCTATTTTCAATATTGTTTGTTAATTTGTGTTTAACATCTTTAATATTTTTTAATTCATCTAACCAATCTTGTGGGGAAGATTTATGTTGTAAATAAGGTTCGACATAGTGAAATTCTTTAATAAATTTATCATATTTTACGGTATCTAAACCAACATTGTAATACCAGTTAGAATAAAGAATTTTTTTAAATCCTTCGCAACTCATACCTTGATTTACAATTTTGTATATTTCAAGAATGTATTGCCCAATAGGGTAATTGATAAAAGAACGACTTTTTTGTGATATATTTATTCCTTTATATAATTTCCTAAAAGCAACAATTTTTTCTTGTCTGTTTAAAGGTTTACCAGATTTATACCTTATTCTTGCTTCAATAAATTCATTTCTTCTATACAATATAGGTTTTAGACAACTTTCATCAATACTATCCAACAATTCGCTATTTGTATCAAGGAAGAACACACCATTTTCTTTAAGTAAAACATTAAGTTGATGTTCATACTTTTCTTTGTCATTTGCAATAACTATTGCTATATCTTGCGACAAAAGCTTTGATATTGTTGCTTTATCATCATTTCCTTTGCTTTTAAGATATTTGGTTATACAATTGATGATGTAATTAAGTTCTTTATCTCTACTTGCAAAGGGGTCTATAAATTTAAACCCATCATCAATTGCAACAGGGCTATTTTTTGAAAAATCAAGATAATTATTTTTAACAAAAGATATTGCGTTGACAGGTTCTTTATTATTACTATCAATCTTTACGATTTCTAATTTTATATTAAATTCTTCTTCAATTGGTCTAAATAATTGGTCTAATAAAAAGTTGGATTTGTCTGCTTTCATTGTTTTTGCAATAAATATAATATCTTTTTTCTTTATTATTGCGTCTAACAATACTTTTCTTTGTTCCTCATTAAAGAATAAAAATCCGTCAAAAACAATAGTATTATAGTCATCAACTTGGTTAAAAATCGTTTCGTTAAATATTTCTGACAACAACTTTGCATGTGTTCCAATATGTAATCTTTCAACATCAATATTCTTTGGGACTTGGCCATTTTTTATGTCATAAAGTGCATTATAGTAATTGTTATAAATTTTAAATATGTCTGCTTCTGTATTTGTGAAATCTTTGTTGACAAGTTCTATTATATCTTGTGAAATTTCGCCAACTTCTTCACTTAACAAAAATTCATAGAGTTCAAATAAATCATTTCTTATTTTATAAAAAGCAATTTGTCTTTCTCCACTAAATAGCTGTCTTATAACTTGTGTTAAAATGAATTTTTGGTCAGCACGAGATATAAATCTTCCTTTATCTCTTATTTGGTCGTAAACGTTTTCTTTAAGTTCCGAAAATGTTTTAATATTTATTTTATCATTGCTTTCAAATGTTTGGTTTTGCAATCTTAAACGTTTTAAGTTTTGGGTTGCAGTCAAGAATAAAGTTTCTTTGTGCTTTAAATTTTCACAAAGATAATTGTAAATATTTTGACAATTTATATCATCAGAAAGCAATAATTTATAATTTGACATTTTATCCTCTTACAATTTTGTATTTAGAAAACTTATAACGTTTATTTTTGTAATCTATAAGAACAGCTGAATTGACATCAACTTCAATCCCATTTTGTTTTAGCTTTTCGGCTGTTTGTTTAATATCTTCTATATTTTTTGTTGTGATTGGTGGTAATTTTTCTACAAGATATAGTTTTTTGTTATCTTTTTGAATAAAGTAAATTTTTGCCAAATTTTCGTATAATCCATTATCATCTAAAATAGCATTTGTATTATTATCATCATCATTCATATTGATAATAAACTTTTTCCAAAATTCATTATTGGTTATACCATATTGTTTGATTTCGTTTAGTGTTAAAGGATTAGCAAAAGCAGTAGGATTTTGCCTAAACGTAGATACATAATTTTTCAAATTGTTATCTATTAAACTTGTATTCATATTTCCATTATATCATAAAAATAAAAAAATAAGGTAAAAAATGGCCTTTTTTGTATAAATTTTATTATAAATATACCAAAATTAAAGGAAATATGATATAATCGCAGTATATACTTTATAAAAGGTGTTGAATTGAGCGACAATAAATACGATAAAAAACCCGAATTAAAAGACTATAATCTAACGATTGAAATGGTTAACAACAACCAATATGCGAAGAAAAATCGTAGAACAATTATAGATGAAAATGATAAGATTGAACGACTTGCAACTAAATCAGGTTGGATAACATTTTTTGTTGGTATTGGTATTGCGATTGTGATTGCGGTTAGCGGTGGTTTAGAAGTTTTTTCTTGGGTTAGTGCAATTTTAGGTGTTGTTGGCGGATTGTTATTCCATTATTGTATAAAGAGTAATACAAAACCGGTGCCGACATTTTCAAAACAAATAGAAGATAGATATAATCAATATTTAAAAGATTTAGAAAATTATAATAAGCGACAGGCACAACGCGAAGAAAGAAAATTAGCGGCAACACAGAAAACAATAGAAACAAAACAAAAAGAAATACCAATTAAGTTGCCCAAAAAAGTGTCAGAACCACCAAAGGCAACACCAACTTATGCAGTTGTTTATGAAAATTCAGGTATTGGTTTGACTAGCGAACAAGCACAATTGTTTATGTATTTGTTGGCCATTTCAAAAAAATATTGTCCAGATGTTGAAATTAGCGAATGGCGTTATTTAGTTGGTGTGGGTGTAATTCAACAAGAACATTTGAGATATTGGTTGCATAAAACAAAAGGCAATATTTACATAAAATTTGCAGATAGTAAAAAAGATATATTGTTTGACGTAAAAAATCGAAGTGATATAGTAAAATATACCAAACAAGTAAATGAAGAATATGAAAAAGACCCAGAAAAATATTTACTTGAAAAATATAAAGCAAAGCAAGAGCAACAACAGCAAACAGAAAAAGATATTTTCAAAGAAAACAAAGCAAAAGAAGATGATTATATTTTTGGAACCGATGATGACGAAGATATCATTTATGATGTTGTTGATGTGAAAGATGTTGCCGAAGAAACACCAAAAACAGAGCAGACTGAAACAATAGACACAACTTATGATAAAAATATTTTTGTCATTAAGGACAAAGTTTTAAAGCAATTTATAGGCACTTCTACACAATCGGTATATGAAATTCCAGATTTTGTCGAAGAAATTGCAAATAATGCTTTTAGTGGAAATAATTATGTTTATGAATTAACAATTCCTACATCAATCAAATCTATTGGCAATAACGCCTTCAAAGATTGCAAAAAATTAAGAATGTTAACTTTGCCGGGGTCAATTGAGCAAATAGGAACTAATGTTTTCTCTGGTTGTGATAATCTTGAAACTTTGTTTGTGGAAACAAAGGCTGTTAGAAAACTCTTAAAAGATGTTCCTAAAAGTATAGAGATTGTATGTTTAGAGTTTTAACAAAAAAAATAGCAAGCAAACTTGCTATTTTTTGTATTTACTTAATATATTTTCTGCATAGGTTATGAGCTTTTCCCTAGTTGTTATAGGTTCGACAATTTCGACATTCTCTCCATATTGCAATGCCCAATAAATTAAAGCTTGTTCGTTTACAGTGATTTCAGCAAAAATTTCACTTTCTTTTTCAATAAAGTTAACACTTTTTCCAAACCAATCTATAACATCATTTATCATTCTGTCTGATGATAACTTTACTTTTGATGTAATTGTAGGTCCAGACATCATATAAATATGCTCATTAGCATAATTTATTGGGTTGATACCTTTTTCATTTCCAGTAGTTTTAGTTATAGATTTTCTTTTTGTATCTAATACTTCAACAGATGTTATGTAGTCAATTCTATAATTTGAAAGATTGTCATAATTATCTTTATTACAAACCAAAAAATATTTGCCTTTGCTATTTATCATAAAATAAGGGTTGATGATATATCTTTCTTCTTTTCTAGGCACAAGTTTTTTGTTCTTGTTGTATTTATTGTAGATAAAAGATATTTGTTTATCATTTGCGATTGCAAAGTTGATTTGGTCAATGTTATAGAAAATTTGCTTATTGTCAGTTCTAGTCAATTCGTTTGATTTATAAATATTTTTGAATTTAAGTCTTTCATATTTACTTACTTCACTTGTTAATTTATCTATAAGATTTTGTGCTTGCCTTTGTGATATGGCAGGATATGAATAAAGACAATCAACCAAAAATGTTATTTCGCTAGTATCATATTTATCGTTGATGAAATAACAACCACCACCAAGATTTCTCACAATATTAAATCCATAATCTATAAGATATTTAATATTTCTTGTTATGGTTTTTCTGTCGCAATCGATACCGTAGTCTTTTAATTTTGCGATGATATCACTTTGAGTTGTTGGGTGTTCTTCATCAGAAAACTCTTTAAGAATTTTAAGAATATATAGGATTATTACTTTTTTAGATTGTGTTTCTTCCATAATGACCTCTAATTGATTATAACATATTTCATTTTAAATTCCATTAAATTTTACTATTTTGTGGGGCATTTATGTCCCAAGTCAAAAAAAGTGCTAGGAATTTAATCATAAAATCAGTATCTTACTTTTGTGTGGGGGTATTATGAGAAAATTTACGGGTTTAGGATTTAATAAAGATAAACCAATTATGGTAAAAAATGTTCAAGCAGAGTATGTGTTTTTAAACAGCATAGTATTTAAAGATTCCTCTTTATTATTTTGTGGCTATGAGAGAATAGGCAGTGTTAGGTCTAAAAAATTCAAAGGTCCTATTGATATATTTATAATTAAAGGTTTTGACAAAAAAGCTCGTAGTGTATTTGGATTAGATTTATATATTACAGCATATCCGGAAATAAATAAACCAAATTATAATCCTGTTGATATGTTTATGAATATCCAAAACATTATGAATAATGAATTTGATTTCGACATACCGAAATGCTTTAAAATAAAGGAAGATAGGCATTAAACCTATCTTCCTAAGTGTGTAAGATAAGAGTCCTTAAACCTCCTTTTTTCTAGATTTTTGTGTTGAATAATACATGACTGCTTATGCTTACTGTCCTATTATAGCATCTAGGGGGCGTGACGGCGGAGCTGTGGGTAGCTCTGGGGTGACGGAGAGTGAACTAAATT
>ERZ1643251.1223-NODE-1223-length-30213-cov-6.911698_pt1 | contig 30213 bp, 37 predicted proteins | sample MGYA00579261_ERZ1643251 | MGnify/ENA primary metagenome ERZ1643251 (study PRJEB29033, sample SAMEA4952267) | chicken gut metagenome | biome: Broiler Chicken; feature: Gastrointestinal Tract; material: Caecum | place: Ireland | collected 2018 | study: Broiler... | reverse complement strand
ACCTTTGTGTCCGCCCTGCAGGCGCCGGGGCTGGCGGTGCCCATTGTGGCGGCCATCGCCATCCACAACATTCCCGAGGGCATCGCTGTGTCGGTGCCCATCTACCAGGCCACCGGCTCCCGGGGCAAGGCCTTCGTCTACTCCTTTGCCTCCGGCCTGGCCGAACCGTTGGGTGCCTTGGAGGGCTGGCTGGTGCTGCGCCCCTTCATGAGCGACGCGGTCTTCGGCATCCTGTTTGCGGGGGTGGCCGGTATCATGGTGTTTATCTCTTTTGATGAGCTGCTGCCCGCCGCCCGGGAATACGGCGAAAACCACCTGGCCCTCTACGGGCTCATCGGCGGCATGGCGGTGATGGCCGTCAGCCTGCTGCTCTTTTTGTAAAAAAATCCCGCCCCGGACTGCTTGACAAGCGGCCCGGGGCATGCTATACTGTCACCGTAGTTAGAAATGACTAACCAAGAGGAACGGACGCCGCCCTTTGCCGGCTTTTTTCTTTCCCAGAGGGTTAGCTAACACTAACTAATAATTCATCGGAAAGGAACCCATCCTATGTGTGAGGAAGTCCTGGTCCGCCATGGGGCCCCCACCCTGGCGGGACTGAAAACGGGCAGTCTGTTCAGCTGTCCCTTTGGGGGCGAGGCCGCCATGCGGGAGTGTCTGCGCTGCTGGAACCGCATTCTGGCCCCCAAGGGGCTGCGGGCCATGCCCCTGCGCTGGCAGGAGGACCGGGCGCTGGTCTATCTGTACCGGCCGGACCGGCTGGCCCGGGACCTGCAGCACCCCGAAGCCCGGGCCTTGTTGACGCCCCGGGGCTACTGCTGCGAGCAGCCCGCCCGCTGCCTGGCCCGGCTGATGGGCCGGTTGCGGGAACAGGCGGATTTCCCCCACGAGATCGGGCTGTTTCTCAGCTACCCGCCCGAGGATGTGGCGGGATTTATCCGCAGTCCCCGGTGCGGGTTCAAGTGCATCGGCTGCTGGAAGGTCTACGGCGACGTGCATGCGGCCCGCCGGATCTTCGGGCGGTACCGCCGCTGCACCGAAATCTACTGTGCCCGCTACGCCGAGGGCACCGGCATTGAACGGCTGGCCGTGGCCGGCTGAACACATCACGGAAAAAGGAGAACCGACTATGAAGAAGATCGCTGTGGTATATTGGAGCGGCACCGGCAACACCGAGGCCATGGCCGAAGCGGTGGCAGAGGGCGCCCGGGATACGGGAGCCGAGGTGGCGCTGCTGGCCTGCGCCTCCTTTGACCCCGCCTCCCTGGACACCTTGGACGGCGTGGCCTTCGGCTGCCCCTCCATGGGCTGCGAGCAGCTGGAGGAGAGCGAGTTTGAACCCCTGTTCGCCGCCTGCGAGGGCAAGCTGTCCGGCAAGCGGGTGGGGCTGTTCGGTTCCTACGGCTGGGGCGACGGCGAGTGGATGCGCAGCTGGCAGGAAACCTGCCGGGGCGACGGCGCCGTGCTGGTGGCCGACGGGGTGACCTGCAACGGCTCCCCCGACGGCGATGCCCTGGACGCCTGCAAGGCGCTGGGGAAAACCCTGGCGGAATAAAAAAGTTTTGCACAAAAAAGCCGGTCCCGGTGGAAAACCTGCGGGACCGACTTTTTTTAGAAAAAATGGAAAGCTTACTTGACATTTTTTCAGGGCTATGGTATGCTGTTCATGGAAAGCAAACTTTCCATGAACGAGAGAAAGAGGGCAGCCATGAAAAATCGCCTGGAAGAGATTCGCAAAAGTCGTGGGATTCGTCAGGAGGAATTGGCCGCGGCGCTTTCCGTTTCCCGTCAGACCATCGGGTCGCTGGAAAACGGCCGCTATAACCCATCCATCCTGCTGGCGTTCAAGATTGCCCGGTATTTCGGCATGCAGATTGAGGACATCTTCATCTATGAGGAGGAACCGCTATGAAACAGAATTGGAAAGACACTGTATGCATTCTGGTCGGAGTGCTGCTCCTGATGGCGGCAGCTGTGATGCTGCACCTGGATCTGCCGATGCTGCAGGTGCTGCCCTTTGTCTGTCTGGGGGTAGGTGCCGGGTTGCTGGGGCAGGGAATCGGGCAGCTGGTACAGCGCAAGACCCTGCAGGGGGATCCCGAACTGGCCCGGCAGAAAGCGATCGAGGAAGGGGATGAGCGCAATATCCAGTTGGCACTGCGGGCCAAAGCCAAGGCGTTTGACCTGATGGTTTTTGTATTCGCGGCGCTGCTGCTGACCTTTGCCTTGATGAAAGTCGATCTGACGGCCATTTTGCTGCTGGTGGGAGCGTATCTGCTGGTGCAGGGGTATGCGGTGTACTGCCGTATCCGTCTGGAAAAAGAGATGTAACACAAAAACCGCCCCGGGGGCCGCAAGGCCCCCGGGGCGGTGTCATGTACGGATTCAGGAATTCTGTTCGGCAGGCTGCTGGGACTGCTGGTTCTGCTCGGGGCGGACGATCTCCCGCACGGCGGCGGCGATGGCCTCGGCGGACAGACCGTAGTCACGCAGCACCTCGTTGGCGGGGCCGGAATGGCCGAACTGGTCCTGCACGCCCAGGCGGCGCACATAGCAGGGCAGCTTTTCGCTGAGGACGCCGCAGACGGCCTCGCCCAGACCGCCGATGACGTTGTGCTCCTCCACGGTGAGGATGCGGCGGCATTCCCGGGCGGCGGTGAGGATGATCTCCTCGTCCAGCGGCTTGATGGTGGGCATGTTGATGACCCGCACGCTGATGCCCTGGCGCTTGGCCAGCACGGCGGCCCGCAGGGCCTCGCTGACCATCAGGCCGGTGGCGATGACCGCGATGTCGTAGCCGTCGGTGAGCTTTTCGCCCTTGCCGATCTGGAACTCGTAGTTTTCGGGGTCATGGAAGACCGGGGAAGCCAGCCGGGAAAAACGCAGGTAGACCGGGCCGTTGTAGTTGTAGGCGGCGATGACGGCGGCGCGGGCCTCCACATCGTCGGCAGGGCTCAGGATGACCATGCCGGGAATGGTGCGCATGAGGGCGATGTCCTCGCAGCACTGGTGGGAGGCACCGTCCTCGCCCACCGACAGGCCGGCGTGGGTGGCCGCGATCTTGACGTTCAGGTGGGGGTAGCCCACGGTGTTGCGGATCTGCTCAAAGGCACGGCCCGCGGCAAACATGGCAAAGCTGGACACGAAGGGGACATAGCCCATGGTGCTCATGCCGGCGGCCACGCCCACCATGTTCTGTTCGGCGATGCCGCAGTCAAAGTGACGGTCGGGGTATTCGTTGCGGAAAATTTCCGTCTTGGTGGCGGCGGCCAGGTCGGCGTCAAACACGACCAGATTGTCGGCGCCCTGACGGGCCAGCTCCACCAGCGTGTTGCCGTAGCTGACGCGGGTGGCAATTTTTTTCATCTCAGCCATTGTTGAGCTCGATCTCCTTTTCCAGTGATTCATGGGCCGCACGCAGCTCTTCCATCGCCTTTTCGTACTCATCGTCGTTGGGCGCCTTGCCGTGCCATTCCACCGCGTTCTGCATGTAGCTGACGCCCAGGCCCTTGGTGGTGCGCAGCAGGAAGCAGGTGGGTTTGCCGCTGCCGTGGGACAGGTCAAACATCTTGAAGGCCTGTTCCAGCTCTGCAAAGGAATTGCCGTTGCAGACGATGGTGTTGAAGCCGAAGGCATCCATCTTGCGGTCCAGCGGCTCGGAGTTCATGACCTGACGGGTGGGGCCGTCGATCTGCAGGCCGTTGACGTCGATCATGATGCACAGGTTGTCCAGCTTGTAGTGGTTGGCGAACATGAACGCCTCCCAGCACTGGCCCTCATCAATTTCGCCGTCGCCCAGCAGGGTGTAGACGTTGATGTCGCTGCCCAGCTGCTTGGCGGCCAGCGCCATGCCGCAGGCGGTGGAAACACCCTGGCCCAGGCTGCCGGTGGACATGTCCACACCGGGCACGGTGTTCATGTTGGGATGTCCCTGCAGGTAGCTGTTGGAGTGGCGCAGGGTGGGCAGGTCTGCCACCGGGAAAAAGCCCCGCTCCGCCAGGGTGGCATACAGCGCGGGCGCGCAGTGGCCTTTGCTGAGCACAAAGCGGTCCCGGTTGGGATCCTGCGGCTGTTCGGGGTCAATACGCATCTCACGGAAGTACAGATATGTCAGGACATCCGCAGAAGACAGGCTGCCGCCCGGGTGACCGCAGCCGGCGCCGTGGGTAGCCTCAATGATACCCATCCGCACGCGGGTTGCCGTCAGCTTTAACTGCAGCGTTTCCAGTTTTGTCATAGTCAAGTTCCTCCGGTCCGTATAAAAAGTCAGACGGCTACACCACCGCCACACAATACACTACCTTATATTATACACAAACCGACGCGGCTGGCAAGATTTTTTTACAAATTCGGCCGGTTTTCGTCGGGTTTTGTCGTTGCCGAACATCAAAAGCAGCCTTGCTGCGCACCTTTTGTGCGTTGTGCCAAAAAATGGGTCGATTGTATGGCAAAGAACGGCGAAATGGCACTTGCACACCGGCGGGATCTGTGGCATAATTTTTAGTAAAGCACGGCGCGGCCCACCCTTATATGGGGCAGCCTGGTGACGGATGCACTATATTTGGGGAGGAATCACAATGTCCAATGGAATTTACATCCAGACCGAGTACCACGGCAAACTGATCCGCAAGATCGTCTGCAATGGCGAGGAACGCTGGTTTATCGGTTCGGATTGTGCCAACACCTTCCTGACGATGGACGACTGCATGGCGGCCATTGACCACCGCGCCTGAGTCTGCTTTGGTTGGTTTCCCGCACACCTCGCCCGCATGGCGGACGGGGTGTGTTTTGTTTTTATGCGACTGTATCGAGGTGCATATGTCCGGACGAAAATTTACATGGCGCCATGTGGTGCGCAAGATTCTTTCCCTGGTGTTCAGCCGCCTGGTGGTCACCGGCATATTGTTGCTGGTGCAGTTTGTCTGGCTGTTTGTGCTGTTTTTCCGCCTCAGCGAGTACGCGGCCTGGATCAACGGCGTGGGGCTGGCCCTCAGTGTGTTGATGTGCCTGGCGCTGATCCGCCAGGATTCCACCGTGCCGGAGTTCAAGATCAGCTGGCTGATTCTGTTCACCGTCATGCCGGTGCAGGGCGGGCTGCTCTATCTTTTGTGGGGCGACAAGCGCCCGGCCATCCGGCTGCGGCACCGGCTGAAACGGGCGGAGGCCCAGTTGGTTCCGCTGCGCACCGCCGACCCCGCCGCTCAGGAGCTGCTGGAACACCGGGATCCCCGCGCCGCCCAGACCGCCCGCTATGTGCGGGACTTTGCCCCCGGCCCGGTGTTTGACGGCACCGCCGTGCGGTACTATCCCAGCGGCGAGGCCATGTTTGCCGACATGCTGCCCGCCCTGCAGAGCGCCCAAAAGAGCATCTATGTGGAAAGCTTCATCATCGGCATGGGGGAGATGTGGGGGCAGATCCATGAAATTCTGCGCCGGAAGGCTGCCCAGGGCCTGGATGTGCGGGTGTGCTACGACGACGCCGGCTGCCTGAGCCTGCTGCCCCACAACTACGATGAGACGCTGCGCGCCGAGGGCATCCGGGCTTTCTCCTTCAACCGGTGCGTACCGCTGCTGAACCTGGTCATGAACAACCGGGACCACCGCAAGATCATGGTCATCGACGGGCGGATCGCCTTCACGGGGGGCGTCAACCTGGCCGACGAGTACATCAACAAGCTGGTGCGGTTCGGCTACTGGAAGGACAGCGGCGTCCGGCTGGAAGGTCCCGCCGCCCGCAGCTTTGCCAACATCTTCCTGGCCTTCTGGAAGGCCCACTACCCCAAAGAACCCCTGGATCTGGAGGCCGCTTTGCCCCCGGTGGACCCGCTGCCCACCGACTGCCTGGTGCAACCCTTTGCGGACAGCCCGGTGGACCGGGAATCGGTGGCCAAGAATGTCTACCTGGAACTGATCAACCAGGCCCAGAAGCGGCTGTACATCTGCACGCCCTACCTGATCCTGGACAACGACCTGATCACCGCGCTGCGGCTGGCCGCCAAGCGCGGCGTGGAGGTCAAAATCTTCACCCCCGGCATCCCCGACAAACCCACCATCTATCTGATGACCCGCAGCTATTTCCCGGCGCTGCTGCGGGCGGGGGTGCACATCTACACCTACACCCCGGGATTCCTGCACGCCAAAACCTGGCTGTGCGACGACCGGGTGGCCGCCGTGGGTACCGTCAACCTGGACTACCGCAGCCTCTACCTGCACTTTGAGTGCAGCGCCCTGCTGTATGGCGGCAAGGTGCTGGAGGATATCCTGGCCGATATGCAGTCCATCGAGAAGGAAAGCGCCCCCGTGGAGCTGGAGGACTGCCGCACCGGCTTTTTGGGCACGCTGCACAGCGCCGTTTTGCGGTTGGTGGCGCCCCTTTGCTGAAAGGGCGACGGGCCGCAAGGTTGCGGTATGTTCCTTTTTGACCGACCAAAAAGGAACCGAAAAAGTTGCCGCTATTTCCGAGGCGCGGGGCACGGCTTGGGGGCTGCACGCCCCCAAGACCCCGCCGTTCTCCCGCAACCACCTTGTCCCGGAATATTTGTTTAGAGTTTCTTTGCCTACTTTCTTTGCAAAGAAAGCAGGTCTTTGCAAAGAAAGCAGGTCTTTGCAAAGAAGGAACAAGCCAAAAAAATAGCATCCGCAAAACGGGACTGCCCTGTGGCAGTCCCGTTTTTTGTATTGACAACCAACGGTTGTTGAACTATGATGGGAAGTAACCAACAAAGTCCCCATTGTCTGCATGAAAAATCGACCTGGAACAGGAGGAGCTATGACCTACAAAGAAAAAATTGCCTGGCTGAGCCAATACCGCGCGGCGGTCAACCGCGAACGGATGCTGGAAAGTGAACTGGAAATGCTGCGCAGCGACGCCGAGCGCGTCACCGCCTGCATGGGCGGCATGCCCGGGGCCGGACCCGACGTGAACCGGCTGCCCCGGGCGGTGGAACGTATCGATGAAACGAGAAAAAAGCTGGAACAGGAGATCGAAGACTGCGTGGACCGCCGCTTTGAGGTCATGCGGGTGGTGGCCGCCGTGGCCGCCCCCGACGTGCAGGAGGTGCTGCGGCGGCGCTACATCCTGGGCCAGACCTACCCCGAAATCGCCGACGCCGTGGGCCTGGTATTGCGCCGGGTCTACCAGATCCACCGCGCCGGGGTGCTGGACCTGGACCTGGAACCGGCTTGCAAAACTGCCGGAACCAAGATTTCCTGAACAGGAGGAAGTTTTCCCGAAAACTCATTGTTGTTCACAACTTAAAGTAGTAATATGATACCGTTGAAACTCGTGGGAGGGCAAAACCTTCCGCGGGTTTTTGTTTTGCCCGGGGCGGAAAGGGGGAGATCCACCATGCACACCGAACACCCCGCACAAAGCGTGCCGCGGCGCGGTGCGGGGCAAGACCATCATTCTGCGGGAAAGGAGTAGAGTTTGCAAACCTATCTGGAACAAGCCTTCGGCAAAAGCGACGTGACCAGCCCCCGGATGCGGGCGGCCCTGCGGGAGTGGCTGGACCTGTACTACGGGACGCCCCGTCCCGGCGAGGACCCCGCCCCCCGGCTGGCCGCCCTCATTGTGGGCAAGCTGTGCCGCACCGTCTTTGCCGAATACGACGCTCGCCTGGCCCCCACAGCCGGACCGCTGTGGCAGGACAGCCTGCGGACGCTGAACGCCGTGGCCAAAACCGCCGTGCAGTACGCCCTGATCGGGGGCGAATGCCTGCTGAAACCCGTGCCCACCGGCCGCACCCTGGACTTTGTACCCATCCGGCGGGACTGCTACGCCCCCCTGGCCCGGGACGCCCACGGCAATCTGCTGGCGGTGGGCACCATGGAGACCCACACCCGGAACGGCACCCGCTACGCCCTGCTGGAACGCCGGGTGGCCGGGGCGGACGGCCTGACCATCGAGACCCGGCTCTTTGAGCTCAACGGCCAGGCCCTGGGCCGCTGCGTGCCGCTCTCCACCCTGGAAGCCTGCGCCGACCTGGTGCCCCAGCTCTTTCTGCCCGGGGTGCCGGGGGTGGGGCTGGCGGTGCTGCGCACCCCGCTGGCCAACTGTGTGGACGGTTCCGCCGACGCGGTCAGCGTGTACGCCCCGGCGGTGGGGCTGCTCCACGCCCTGGCCCGGTGCGAGGAACAGCTCAACACCGAGTTCGCCAACGGCGCCTCCCGGGTGTTCGCGTCGGAGGATCTGCTGCGCCCCGACGCCCAGGGCCGCCGCACCCTGCGGGACGACCTGTTCGTGGGACTGCCCGACGACCCCGCCAACATCGGGGTCACCGTCTACAGCCCGGCGCTGCGGGAACAGAGCTACCTGGCCCGCAAACAGGACCTGCTGCGGGGCTGCGAAAGCCTGCTGGGGCTGCGCCGGGGCATCCTGAGCGAGACCGAGGCCGAAGCCGAGCCCCGCACCGCCACCGAGGTGGCGGCCACCGCCGTGGACTACGACCTGACCATCCGGGATCTGCAGGCCATGTGGGCGGACGCCGCCCGCCAGGCCATGACGCTGTGCGGCGCCCTGGGCACCCTGTACGGCCTGACCGACCGGGCCGACACCCCCGCCCTGACCATCGACTGGGGGGACGGGGTGCTGTATGACCGGGCCCGGGTCTGGGCCGAGCAGCGGGACCTGGTGGACGCCGGTCTGCTGCGCCCCGAACTGGCCCTGGCCTGGTACTACGGACTGCCCCACGACACTGAGGCCGATCTGCGGCGCATCCGCAGCCAATTCATGCCGAAAGGAGAAACCACCTGATGGAAGAAACCACCCATACCCCCGAAACCGCCGCCCCGGCGCCCTATGCCGCCGGCACCGGCAGCGTGCCCGTCACCCCCGACCGCGCCGCCTTTGACCGGATGGGCTACCGGGAACGGCTGGCCCTGAAACGGGAAGACCCCGCCGGCTATGCCGCCCTGCGCGGCCGGGACTGAGCCGCCACAACCCTGTACACAGAAAGGAAGGATTCCATGGCAGATTTTCTGACCAAACTCTCTGATCTCATCGACCCCGAAGTCATGGCCGACATGGTGTCGGCCCGTATCCCCAAAAAACTGCGGGTGGCCCCCTTCGCCAAGATCGACGACACCCTGGCCGGCGTGCCCGGCGACACCATCACGGTGCCCGCCTACACCTACATCGGCGACGCTGCCGACGTGGAGGAGGGCGGCGAAGTGGCCATCGAGAAGATGACCACCTCCACCCGCAAGGCCACCATCAAAAAGGCCATGAAGGGCATCGGCCTCACCGACGAGGCCGTGCTCTCCGGCTACGGCAACCCGGTGGGCGAGGCCAACACCCAGCTGGCCCTGGCCATCGCCGCCAAGATCGACAACGACTGCATGGACGCCCTGCAGGGCGCCAGCCTGGTCTACGACGGCTCGTCCGCGGCCATCAGCTACAACGCCATCGTGGACGCCGTCGACCTCTTTGAGGAGGAGATGGGCTGCTCCGACAAGGTGCTCTTCCTCCACCCCAAACAGGTCACCCAGCTGCGCAAGAACCCCGACTTCATCAGCGCCGACAAGTACCAGGCGGGCGTGGCCCTCACCGGCGAGATCGGCATGATCGCCGGCTGCCGCCTGGTGCCCAGCAAAAAGGTCCCCCTGCAGGACGGCGTCTACTGCTGCCCCATCGTCAAGCTGGAGGCCGACCCCGAGGTGGACGACGAGATCCCGGCCCTGACCATCTATCGCAAGCGGGATGTGAACATCGAAACCGAGCGCAAACCCAAGACCCGCACCACCGAGATCACCGCCGACGAGTTCTATGTGGCGGTGCTCTCCAACGAAGCCAAGGTGGTGCTGGCCAAGTTCAAGGAAGCGTAAGGGGGCCTGCCCATGCCCGATTACACCTTTTACCGGGAAATCTACCTGGGGGAGGACATCCCCCAGGAGGCATTTCCCCGGCTGCTGCGCCGGGCCGGGGCGGAACTGGCCCGGATGCGGGACCTCTATGCGGTGGCACCCCGCAGGGGGCTGGACCCCGAACAGGCCCAGGCCATGGCCCTGTGCGCCATTGCGGACGCCATGTATGAATTTGAGCAGGAGGACGAAGCCCGGGGCCTGGCCAGCCTGACGGTGGGCAGCGTCAGCGAGACCTACACCGCCCCGCCGGAGCTGTGCGCCACCACCCTGGCCCTGCGCGCCGCCCATTACCGGCACGAGGCCGGGTACTACCTGCAGATCGGGCGGTGGCTGCCCCATGCGTGACCGCTCGCTCTTCGGCCGTACCGTGACGGTCTACCACGGGGATGCCGACGCCCTGGTCGTCACCCGCACCGTGCTGCGCGGGGTGTTCTGGCAGCACGGCCACCGCCGCACCCCCGCCGCCGACGGCACCACCGCCACCGCCGCCATGCTGCTGGTGGTGCCCGAAACCGCCGCCCGCTACGGGGTGGACTACACCCTGGAACCGGGGGACCGGCTCTGCCCCGGCGAGGGGCCGGAGCTTTCCTGGGCGGATTGGGGTACCTTTGTGCCGGGGGTGGACCCCCGGGTGGCGGTGGTGCAGTATGTGCTGCCCTTCTACCGGGGGCAGACGCTGCATCATCTGGAGGCCGGAACTTGGTGGACGGGCAGCGGCACCGGCGCCCACAGCCTGACCAACTGATGTCCAAGGAGGAACGCCCATGAAGGAAAACGCACTGGCGGCGCTGCGGGACTTTCTGACCGCGGCGCCCGCTTTGCAGGGCATCCCGCTGCACATCCAGGACGCCGGGCCCGCCCCCGGCACCGGCGGACTGTGGCCCCAGGGGGTCACGGTGCTCACCCGGAAGGAGGATGTGCTGGGTGGGGTGACGCTGCGCTGCCGGGCCGAGTTTGTGCTGCGCCTCTGCCTGCCGCTGGCCCCCGGCGACGACGCCGGGGCGCTGGCCAACGCCGGACGGCTGCTGACCCTGGAAGGGTGGGTGGCCGCCCAGAGCGCCGCCCACACGCTGCCGGTGTTCGGCGACGGCCTGCCCCAGGGGGAGACCCTGCGGGCGGAAAACGGCAAACTGGAACGGGTGGACGCCGCCGGCACCGCCCGCTATACCCTCCGCCTGCGGGCGGAATTCACCGAAATCTATAAGGAGGACACCCCATGAAAATCCAACGCAAATACATGGCCCACTACCTCAACGCCGCCTTCGGCGATGAGCCGGCCAGCTATGTCCGGCTGGGCCGCGACCTGGAGGAATACGCCCCCGAGCTCAGCGCCAACGTGGAGAAGAAGGCCAACATCCTGGGCCAGACCACCGTGGTCATCGACAGCTACCAGAAGCAGGGGGAAGTGGCCCCCTACTATGCCGAGGAGGGCGACCCGCTGTTTGAAAAGCTGCAGGCCATTCTGGACGGCGACCTGGTGCTGGACGACCTGAAGACCGACATGGTGGAGGTCAAGCTCTGGGGCGAGGAGGGCGGCAGCTACCCCGCCGTCAGGGAGGAATGCTACATCGAGATCGTCAGCTACGGCGGCGACACCACCGGCTACCAGATCCCCTTCAACGTCCACTACACCGGCGTCAAGACCAAGGGGACCTTTGATCCCTCCGCCAACAGCTTTACCCCGGCGGGCTGAGCCCCGCTTTCCGCGGGGGGGGGACGGGGGACGGCCGCGGCCGTCCCCCTTTTTTATAGAAAGGAGCGCGGATGAAGCAACTATCCATTGACACCGGTGTGGAGGAATTCTGCATCAACGGCAAGGGGGTGCTGCGGTTCAACCCCAGCGACCCCAACCTCTACCACCGTTTTTTTGCCCTGGGCCCCGAGCTGGCCGCCCTGGACCGGGAACTGGGCGAAAAAAGCGCCGCCCTGCCCGCCGAGGACGCCCAGGCGGGCTTCGCCCTGCTGGCGGACTACGACGCCCGCATCAAGGCGCTGCTGGGGGAGGTTTTCGGCCCCGAAAATGACTTCGATAAGGCGCTGGGCGGGGTCAACCTGGCCGGGGTGGCCGCCAACGGCCACCGGGTGGTCCAGAACCTGCTGGAAGCCCTGACCCCCATCCTGCAGGAGGGGGCCCGCCGCCATCTGGAGGCCCGGGCCGCCGACGCCGAGGCCCAGGCCGAAGCGGCCCGCGCCGCCCGGGGCGCCCTGTGAACGGCCCCTGGGAACTGCCCACCCGGGCGGTGATCGAGGACCGGGTCTATGAGATCCGCACCGATTACCGGGACATCCTGGAACTGCTGCGCTGGCTGGACGGCACCGCCGACCCCACCCTGGACCAGGGGGAACGGTGGTACCTGGCCATGCGGCTGTTCTACCCCGACTTTGCGTCCATGCCCCGGCAGGACTGGCAGCAGGCCACCGATTTTCTGGCCGGGTTCCTGCGGGCGGGCCGCCCCGACCCCGGCCCCGCGGCGCCCCGGCTGATGGACTGGCAGCAGGACGCACCGCTCATCGCCGCGGGCATCCAGGCGGTGTCCGGGCGGGATGTGCGGGCGCTGCCCTACCTGCACTGGTGGAGCTTCCTGAGCTGCTTTGACGCCATCGGCGACGGCACCTTCGCCACGGTGGTGGCCATCCGGGACAAGCTGCGCCGGGGCAAAAAGCTGGAAGGGTGGGAACTGGACTTTTACCGCACCCACCGCCCGCTGGTGGACCTGCGCGCCGCCGAAGACCCCGAGGCCCGGGCGGAAAAGCGCCGGTTGCTGGCGCGGCTGGGTGCCTGAACCCCGAAAGGAGGAACTTTCCTTGGCACAATCCATTACGCTGGACGAACTGTCCGGCCTGGGCGGCACCTCCGGCAGCGTGCAGAGCGCGCTGGAAAAGATGGCCGCCGCCCTGCAGACGGTGGGGGATGCCGGCGGCGCCGCCCGCCAGGTGCTGGAGGAACTGCGCCAGAGCCTGCGGGACACCGCGGCCCAGAGCACCAAATCCGCCCGCACGCTGGCCAAGTTTGACGAGATCCAGCGTCTGGCCGCCCCCCAAACCGAAGAAACATCCGCGGCCAAAAAGAGCACGTCGGGCTCTTCCAAAAAAAGCAGCGGCAGCAGCGCCAAGCGCACCGCCGAAGCAAAGACCGAGGCCGAGGCCCAGCGTACCATCTGGCAGAGCTTGCTGGAGGACCTGCAGGGGCTGTGGAGCCGGTTCTGGGAGTACCTGAAAACCTTCTATGCCCCGGCCATCGCCGCCTGGCAGGCGGCCTGGCAGCAGATCGCCGCCGCGGCCCAGACCGTCTGGGGCCCCGTCAAGGCCGCGGCGCTGGCCCTGTGGAACGAGGCACTGCTGCCGCTGGCCCAGTACCTGGCCACCGTCTTTCTGCCCGGGGTGGTCAACAGCTTCTCCCAGGCGTTTGCGCCCATCGTGGGCGGGGTGGTGGCCACCGCCATCACCGTGCTGGGCGATACCTTTGTGTGGCTCTGCGATCTGCTCATCGACGCGGTCAACAACGTGGTGCGCCCGGCCCTGGACCTGCTGCTGACCATCTGGCAGGGGCTTATGGCCGGCATCCAGAACGCCTGGAGCGTCTACGGCCAGCCGCTGCTGGACGGCGTCGTGCTGGCCTTTGAAAACCTGACCGACCTGCTGAGCACCCTGTGGCAGAGCGTCCTCAAGCCGGTGCTGCTGGAACTCATCGCCCAGGTGGGCGCCCTGTGGACGGACTGCCTGGAACCCCTGTGGCAGCAGCTGACCCTGGCGCTGGGCGCGGTGATGAACCTGCTGCTCACCCTGTGGAACACCCTGCTGGCCCCGCTGATCAACTGGCTCATCGCCACCTTCGGGCCGGTGTTCACCCGGGTGTTTGCCGCCGTGGCCGACGCCGTGCGCACCGCCGTCACCGTGGTGGGCGGGGCCGTCACCGCCGCCCTGGCCATGCTGCGGGGACTGGCCGACTTTGTGTCGGGCGTGCTGGTGGGCAACTGGCAGGCGGCCTGGCAGGCCATGGCCAACGCCGTGCAGACCGTCTGGGCCACCATCACCGCCACGGTGGAAAACGCCGTGAACGGGCTGATCGGCCTGGTGGAAAATATGGCCGGGGCCATCGGGTCGGCCATCTCGGGCATTCTGTCCGCCATCTCGGGGGCCGGCCGGGCGGCGTCGGGGGCCATCGCCTCGGCGGGCAACTGGCTGGCCGGACGCAGCGCCGCCCCCAACCTGGCCTACGCCCGCACCCTGCCGGTGCCCGCCCTGGCCGCGGGGGCGGTTATCCCGCCCAACCGGGCCTTCCTGGCGCTGCTGGGTGACCAGCGCAGCGGCACCAACGTGGAAGCCCCGCTGGCCACCATCCAGCAGGCGGTGGCCGACGTCATGCAGGACCTGCAGGACGGGGAACTGGCTGCCCTGGAACAGGTGGCGGCCCAGCTGCAGCAAATTCTGGAAGCCATCTACGGCATCCGGATCGGCGACGAGGTCATCGGCCGGGCCGCCGACCGCTACCGGCTCCACCGGGCTGTCGTCACGGGAAGGGGGTAAGCCATGGCACAGACTGTGGATTTTTACAGGATTGACGGGGTGCCCATGCCGGCACCCGACGCCGAACCGGTGTTTACCTTTACCGACCTGGACGCCAGCGACGCCGGACGGGACGAGAGCGGCGTCATGCACCGGGTGGTGGTGCGGGAAAAGGTGGGCAGCTGGAGCTTTGCCTACAGCCACCTGACCGACGCCGAATACGCCGCCCTGCTGGCGCTGTTTGCGGGCAAGGCCACCTTCGCCTTCACCCATCCCAAGCCCGGCTCCTCCACCGAGACCCAGGTCTCCACCTGCTATTGCAGCAACTACAGCATCGCCTGGCGCAACGCCCGCACCGGCACCTGGCGCAACTGCAAGTTCAACATCATCCAGTGCTGAGGAGGGGCCTATGCTGAAACACGAACTTCTGCTGGCGGACGGTACCCTGCTCACCAGCGGCCCCGACGCCGGGGCGGTGTCCATCCGCAGCGTGACCCTCACCGAGGAGGTCAACGACACCACCGACCTGGTGCCCGGCGCCGCTTGTGCGGCCAGCGTCCAACTGGAACTGTGGGCGCCGGGCAACGGACCGGCCATTGCCCCCGGGGCGGAACTGACCCTTTTCCGGAGGGATACCGACACCGGCACCCGCCGGCAGGTGGGTATCTTCCGGGCGGAGCAGCCCGTCAAGGCCAGCGCCAACGTCTGCCGCATCACCGCCTACGACCGCATGATCCTGCTGGACCGGGATATTTCTCCCTGGCTGCGGGAACGGCAGGGGGATTTTCCCCTGTCGTTGGGGACCCTGGTGCAGGGGGTCTGCGATCAATGCGGGGTGTCGCTGGCCGAGGGACTGCCCGCCGCGCTGCCCCAGGCCGGGTACAGCGTCCAGAAATTTTATGCCAACGGCCTCACCGGGCGGCAGCTCATCCGCTGGGCGGGGCAGATTGCCTGTCGGTTTGCCCGCATGACGCCGGAAGGCCGGCTGACCTTCGACTGGTACACACCGCCCAAGGCAGGGGCATGCATCGCCCCCGGCGTGCGGGAAACCGTCACGGCCCTGCGGCTGGCCGGGGCGGTGCTGCGCACCTGCGACGATCGGGTATGGCGGTTCTGCCGCCGGAGCATGCCCTACCTGCAGGGCACCTTGCGGTATGAGGACTATGAGACAGCGCCTCTGGACAAGGTACAGATCCGCCAGAGCGACAGCGACGTGGGGGTGATCTATCCCGCCGACGCCGCGGGCACCAACGCCCTGGTGGTGCAGGGCAACCTGCTGCTCACCGCCGATACCGCCGACCGGCTGCGTCCGGTGGCCCGCCATCTCTTTGAGACGCTGGCCGCCGCCCGGTACACCCCCCTTTCGGTGCGGGTGCTGGGGGCGGGCAACCTCCTGCCCGAGGCGGGCGGCACGGTGGAGGTCACCGACGCTTACGGCGTCCTCCACACCGTTCCGGTCATGCGGCGCACCCTGGCCGGGCAGAGCCTGACGCTGGAGGCCACCGGCAACGCCCGGCGGGACAGCGTGGCCGCCGTGAACGAAAAAACCTACACCGACCTGCAGGGCAAAATGCTGGAAATCCACACCGACATCGACGGGCTGGACATCAAGGCCAGCGAGCTGGAAGGGGCCTACACCCGGCTGGAACTGACGGTGGACGGGCTGACCACCCGCACGGAGGACCTGGAGGGCAACGCCACCCAGCTGCAGCAGACGGTAAACGGCCTGGACCTGACGGTGGTCAAAAAGGGCCAGGTGCGCACACAGTTTGCCGCCGACGCCGACAGTGTCACCGTCAGCAGCGGGCTGGTGACCTTCACCGCCAACACCCTGGCCATCGAGAGCACCAACTTCCGCCTGTCCCCGGACGGCAACGTCACCGCCAACGGCTCCTTCAACAGCCAGAGCGGGCGGCTGCGGTCCTCGGTGCTCAACGGCGGTTTCTTCAGCTATGCCGGCGAGGAGCTCTGTTCCGCCATCTACGGCTATTCCCAGGACGGGCAGGATATGGGCTCCATGCGCTGCTACGGCCTGACCAACAGCGGCGGCCGCCATGAATTCGCCGTGCTGCGCGCCGGTCTGGACGGCGGTCAGTTCGCCCTCACCGACGCCAACGGCGAGCAGAATGTGCAGATCACCGGCGGCGTGCTCATTGCCCAGGCCCTGGGCATCCGGGGCGAAAAAAACCGCCTGGTGGAAACGGGCTTCGGCACGCTGAAACTGCACACGCTGGAAAGCCCCCAGCCCCGCTTTATGGATTTTGGCACCGGCGTCTGTGACGAGGCGGGCCTTTGCCTGCTGACGCTGGATCCCCGCTTTGCCGAGACGGTCAGTCCCCGGCAGCCGCCCCTGTGGCAGGTCACCCCCACGGCCCCCGGGGCCCTCTGGGTGGAACCGGGCCCCCCGGCCCTGGTGCACGGTGCCCCGGGCCAGACCTTCCACTGGATGGTCTGTGTGCCCCAACGGGACTACGAGGACCAGTATGCCAGCCGCTGGGATGCCCTGACCGCCCCGGAACGCCCCGCCGAGACCGTGCAGGCGGTGCTGTGGCAGGAAATAAACCGGGCACGGAACCGGGATGAAGAACAACAATGGCAATTATGGGAGGAAACAGCATGACAAAAGTGACCGGCATCAGCTTTGTGCGCACGGCCGAGGGCCTGCGCGTGGCCTATGCCTACAGCGAAATCGACGAACAGGGCAATGTGACCGCCGCCAACCAGCGGGGCAGCTACATCAACCTGGACCCGGCAACCGAAACCTTCGTGGCAGGGCTGGAAGCGGCCCTCACGGAACGGATCGGCTGATCGGGCGGAAAGGAAGGATACCATGGCCGAAACGGCATACTACGACAGCACCCTGACCGGTGCGGAGCTGGACGAAGCCTTCCGCCGGCTGGCGGGGCTGGACGACAGTCTGGCCACCGCCGCCGACGCCGCCGAGCAGGCCGCCTTCTGGGCCGGCCAGGCCCAGGCCATCGCCAACGGCGCGCTTGGCTGGTACGAAACCTCCGCCGCCCTGCAAAAGGCCCACCCCACGGCCCAGCCGGGCCAGTGGGCGCTGGTGGGGAAGACCGCTTCCCTGTGGATGTGGGACGCCGCCCGGAAGGCCTTTGTGGACACCGCCGCGGCTTTGTACACCGCCACCTTCCCGGTGGACGGGTGGTCGGGCAGCGGACCCTGGACCCAGACGGTGGCGCTGACCCCGGTGAACGGCGGACCGGCCGTCACCGCCGCCTGCCGGGTGGCGGGCGGCCTGCTGGTGGACGACAGCCTGCAGGGCACCGCCCGGGTGGCGCTGCTGCAAGCGGCGGAACTGGTGGAAGGCGGCACCAAAACCCTGGGTGACGGCACGATGACCTGCCGGCTGACGGGACAAAAGCCCCGGGCCGACGCGGAGATTTATTGTATGGTACAGAAAGGAGAAGGGTAAATGGGATTGATGTCAGCGGCAGGTCAGGGTGACCTGTATATCCCCATCAAAAGGCAGCTTTCCACAGACAGCACCAAATTCAGTGCGCCCTACACGGGGATGGCGGTGCTGCATCCCGCCACCAAAACAATGGACGTCCACCTCAGCTGCTTTGTGGAGTCGGTGGGCACACTCAACGGAACCTTTGACTATTTTTCCCTGCACTTTGTGCTGGAAGACTGTGGTGTGAAAAGCATCCGCCTGCCGGACGACAAACTGTGGAACGGCGTGGTGACCCCCTTCGGCACCGCCACCGGCACCGGCAGTTCTGCCCTGATGGGACGGGCGGGGCTGGTGCCGGTATTCACCAGTGCCACCTCCGGCAAATTTGCCCTGGGGCGGATGTACCAGTCCAGTTCCGATACCACGGCGGTCAGCGCCTGGCCCATGAACATGGCCAACCTGATCCTGGTGGGGCGCGGCTATACCATGGACTTTTACGGCCTGCAATACGAATAAGGAGGACCGCCCATGAAAATCTATGACGAAATCACCTGGGAGGAACGGACCGACCCGGATCTGGAAGCCGGGTTTGTCTACGACAGCCAGCGGGTCATCGGCCACGCCGACGAACAGCTGGAAGTCATGGAGGGAACCGTGACCGAGGCGCGGCCCCAGGGGCTGCGCCGTCTGGTGCCGGCCCGGGACATCACCGAGCCCTGCCAGTGCTACCATGCCTATACGCCGGAGGAACTGGCGGCCCGGGCGGCGGCGGAGCAGCCGTCCCAGCTGGACCGGGTGGACGCCCAGGCAACCTACACCGCCATGATGACCGATACGCTGCTGGAGGTGTGATATGTACGAACGCATCAAAAAATGGTACCAACTGGGCCTTTGGAAGGAAGAACAGGTCCGCCAGGCCGTGGAAAAACAGGTGCTGACCCAGACCCAGTACGAAGAGATTGTGGGGGATGGCTGATGCAACAGGTCCGTCTGGAAGGCTACCGGGCCCTAGTGCCCGGCGTGGGGTATCTGCGCCTGGGCAACTGGGACAGCTACGGCATCGAGACATTGCAGATTCTGCCCGGGGAGGACTGGCAGGACCTGGAACTGACCGCCACCTTTGTGACGCCCGCCGGTGCCACCCGGGTGCGTGTGCCGGAAACCGGCCTGCTGCCCGTCCCGCCCGAGGCCACCGCCGCCCCCCTGGGCACCGGGACCCCCGGCCGGCTGGTCTTTGCGGGCATGGCCCAGGGGGTACAGCGGCTGAGCACCGACGTGCTCTTTCTGGTGTCGGACCACGCGGCGGCCGAGGGGGCGCAAAGCCAGCCCACCCCCTCCCTCTGGGCCCAGTATTTTGACAAGATCCAGGGCATGATCGACGCCGCTGTGCCCCCCGACGGGGAGCCCGGCACCGTACTGACCAAGACCCCGGCGGGCAATGCCTGGCAGCGGGGGTACTATACCATCGGGGCGGGGCTTTTGCTGGACGAGGCCACCAACACCCTGTCGGTGGATGTGGCCGACAGCCTCCAGCAGGACAACACCCGTCCCGTTACCTCGGCCGCCGTCTTCACCACGGTGGGCAACATTGACGCCCTGCTGGCAACCATCTGAGGAGGAATTTCATCGTGAGCATTCAGACCGAACTTTCCCGCATCCAGACCGCCCGCAACACGCTGCGCGCCAAGGCGGTGGAGCTGGGCATCGCCCAGAGCACCGCCAAGCTGGATACCCTGGCCGACGCCTTTGAGGACGTGGACAACGTGGGTGCCGTCTCCGCCACCGTGCGGGAGGGCGACACCTACACCATCCCCAAGGGCTACCACAACGGCTCGGGCACCGTGTCCGGCGTGGCGGGCGGCGGCAACTATACCCTGCAAAGCAAGACCGCCACCCCCACCAAAAAGCAGCAGAACGTCACCCCGGATTCCGGCTACTACGGCCTGTCCGATGTGACGGTGGCCGCCATCCCCGAAGCCTACCAGGATGTGTCTTCGGTGACCGCTGCCGCGGGGGACGTGCTGGCCAACAAGATCATCGTCACGGCGGACGGTACCGTCACCAGCGGCACCATGGCCAACAACGGCGCCGTGGCCAAAACCCTCAGCACCACCGCCACCAGCTACACCGTGCCGGCCGGTTACCACAACGGCCAGGGCACCGTCAAACTGGTCACCGAGGAAAAGTCCGTCACCCCCACCAAGAGCAGCCAGGTGGTAACCCCCACCTCGGGCAAGGTGCTGTCCAAGGTGACGGTGGCGGCCATTCCGGCCAGCTACATCACCACCACCGATGCCACCGCCGCCGCGGCGGACCTGCTCACCGGCAAGACCGCCTATGTGAACGGCGCCAAGGTCACCGGTACCATGGCCAACAACGGCGCCGTGGCCGCCACCATCGACGGCCTGACCCAGACGTCCTACACCGTGCCGGCCGGGTACCACAGCGGCAGCGGCACCGTCCGCCTGACCGGCGATATCGAAACGGCGCTGGCCGCGATTTAAGGCGGTGGAACCATGAGTGTACAAACACAGCTCAACCGCCTTTCCACCGCCAAGGCGGAGCTCAGAACCCTGCTGGAGCAAAGCGGCGTCACGGTGCAGTACAGCGATAAGCTGGACCGGTACCCCGAACTGTTCGCCCAGGCGCTGCAGGGCGGGGCCGTCTATCTGTACAAGGCTGCCTTTCCGGTGGACGGCTGGCGGGACGACGGCGTGGGCGGCTACAACCAGCAGGCGGTTCTGGAACCGGTGGCAGGGGCGCCCCAGGCCGCTCCGCTGGGGGAGATGGCCTCCTGCCTGTATGTGCAGGATTCCTTTTCGTCGGATGTCCTCGCCGAACTGGGCAACTCCCTGGCCGTCCTGAACCGCGCCCGCAAGTCGCTGAACCCCAACCAGGCGGGCCAGACGGTGGTCCAGTCCTACCAGCTGCAATGCAACACACGCCCCGGCGAAAAACCCGCCACGGATATCGAAGTTTTTCTGCTGGTCAAATAACAAGGAGGTACCATGAACCAAACCGGTATTTTTGCGGGTCGGGTACAAATCCCCTATGCCTACGGCTGCTACGGTTACACCCGCGGCGGCGGCAAGACCTGGCACGGCGGCATCGACTTGGTGGGCCTGGAAGATGCCACCATCCGGATGCCGTACTATACCGCCGCCGACGGCAGCTGCAGGACGGTTTCCGGTACGGTGGTCACGGCCCGCATCGTCACCGACCGGACCAACCGCACCTGGGAGTGGGGGTATTATGTCTGTGTGCGTCTGGACGACAACCAGACCCCCGACACCGTCAACTATCTGTATTTCTGCCACTGTGCCAGTCTGTCGGTCCGGGCGGGGCAGCGGGTGCAAAGCGGCGATGCCCTGGCTGTCATGGGCAATTCAGGCAATGCGGCGCTGAACGACCCGCCCTACCGGCACTGCCACCTGGAAGTGCGGGCCACCGCCACCGGCACGGGGCTGGATCCCACGGCCTACAGCGGCACCCCCAATGCGGCCGGCACCTACGGCGGCGCCGACACCGCGGAAACGGCCGGTACCCCGGCCCGCCTGCAGGTCATTACCATCGGCCCGGTGAGCCAGGGGGACGCCGACGCCGTGCTGGCGCTTTGCCGGGAACGGGGCCTGGACCGGCAGGGGCTGTACACCAGCCGCTGGGCCTGAGCGCCCGGAAAGGAGGCTGCATATGAACGATGAAAACCTTTTTCTCTGGACCAAGGCGGCCGTGGCGGCCGCCTGCGGGGCCTTCGGCGCGGCATTCGGCTGGCTGGGCTGGCTGATTCTGGCCTGGGTGGCCTGCATGGCGCTGGACTGGGCCAGCGGCAGCGCCGCCGCGGCGGCCAAGGGCAACTGGTCCAGCGCCGCGGCCCGGGCCGGTATCTGGCACAAACTGGGCATGATCCTGGTGGTGCTGGTGGCGGCCGTCACGGACAGTGTGCTGCGGGTGGCGGTGCCCCATCTGCCCGGCCTGGGGCTGGACTACAGCGTGCTGGTGCTGCCGGTGATTCTGGTGTGGTATATCTTTACTGAGCTGGGATCCATTGCGGAAAACGCCACCGACCTGGGTGCCCCGGTGCCCGCCTGGCTGACCAAACTGCTGGCGGCCGGGCAGGAGGCCAGCCGCCGTTGACCGGCATTGCCTCCAGGTTTTTTGCGGGGTTTGCCCTCCATCCACTGGACAATTGGCGGTGCGCTTGCTATACTTAGGACACAAAAAAAGAGCGAATGCATCGCGGCAGCGATGGACGGGAGGCGATGAGGTACAATGGCGACCATTGAGATCTTTATGCTGGGAAATTTTGAGATCCGGGTGGACGGCCAGCCGGTGCTTGCCCAGCTCAGTCAATCCCGCAAGGCCACGGCGCTGGTGCAGTATCTGGTGCTGCAGCGGGGCGCGCCCGTGCCCCACAAGGTGTTGATTGATACGCTGTGGGGCGGTGAGCGCTGCGCCAACCCCGATATGGCCCTGCGGGCCATCCTGCACCGCTTCCGGTCGATGATCTCCCAGGAGCAGCTCACCGCCCTGGACAGCTGCATCCTCACCAGCCGGGGGTGCTACCAGTGGAACCCCAACCTGGCCTGCACGGTGGACGTCTTCCAGCTGGAGGATCTGGCCGCCGCGGCGGAACAGTGCGAGGACCCGGACAAGCGGCTGGAGCACTACCAGCAGATCGAAACGCTGTACCGTGGCCGGCTGCTGCCCCTTTCGGCCAGCGAACCCTGGGTGGAAAGCATCGCCATGCATCTGCATGCCTACTACCGCACCGCCATGCTGGCCCTGCTGGAGCATTACCGCAAACAGGGCGACAGCGAACGGCTGGTGGCCTTGTGTGAGCGGGGGCTGGAAAAGAATCCCCGGGTGGAACGGCTCTATCTGGAACTGATCATGGCACTGGAGGACCTGGGCCGCCACAGCGACGCCCAGCTGGCCGCCCGGCGGGGCCGGGCTGCGGGGTGCCTGCACCATGCCATCGAACCGCGCCAGGCGGCCACCGCCTGGCGGCAGGCCCGCAAGGCCGACCGCAACATGGAAAACGACATGGCCCGGCTGATCACCGCCCTGCCCGACCAGGAGGAGGACGGCGCCATGCTGTGCTCCTTTGAAACCTTTGGCGAGATCTACCGCATGCAGCGAGGATTGCAGGCCCAGTACGGGGTGCCCATCTTTCTGGCGCTGCTCACCCTCACACCCACCCGCAGCGCCGACGCCGCCGAAACCGAACGGATGATGACGGCGCTGGGGGAACTGATTCACACCGGCATGCGCCGTTGCGATGTGGCCGCCCGCTACAGCGACACCCAGTACGCGCTGCTCATGTGCGGCACCGGCGGGGAGGACAGCACCCCCCTGGAGCACATCAAGCAGGCGTTCTACCGCATTCCCACCCGGGAACGGTATCTGATGAACTACCGGGTCTGCGCGCCCCGGGCCGGGCAGAAAAAGCCCCGCGCCCGGCGGGCCCGCGCCGTGCGCAAGACCAAGGAAACCGTCTGAACCCCGCCGCCGGCCGGACCCTTTCCGGCCGGCGGTTTTTTGCGGAACAAGGGGACGGCAAAAAAATAGAATTTTTTTGAAAAAAGCCCTTGACATTCCCGGGGGCAGGTGGTATTATACTAACTGCACTTGCGCCGGTAGCTCAGCTGGATAGAGTGTCTGACTACGAATCAGAAGGTCGGGAGTTCGAGTCTCTTCCGGCGCACCACGGTCTCACGGAAACGTGAGACCGTTTTTTTGTTTTCGGGCCCGGCGGGCAGGGAATCTCCCGGTTCCGACAAAAAGGGCCTTGCATGATCTCACGGAATTTTCATATTTTTGCGGGTATTTTGTGCATAAATTGTAAAAATTAAGCAAGGATATGCAATTGACAAACGACGACGACTTTACTATAATAAAAAAGATTTCGGGTATGAACGATGGTGTTTGTGCAGCCGCAACCGCCATCGCTTTTTTTTATTCGCTGGTTTGTCCGCGTGTGGCGCACAAACGTGTTCGCTCAGGGCGTTCAGGCAGGAAAAAAACACCCGAATCACCCAAACTTGTATTCCATAATGAAACGGAGTGGCACAACACAATGGCGAAGTACGTCATCAAGCGCGTGGCAATGGGCATCTTCAGTGTCTTTATTGTGGCGACGCTTACCTTCTTCATCATGAACCTGGTCCCCGGCGGACCGTTCGTGGCAGAAAAATCCATCAGTGCGGCCGCCCAGCAGGCACTGAACGAAAAATACGGCCTGGACAAGCCCCTGGGCGTGCAGTATGTGAACTACATGAACAGCCTGCTGCACGGCGATATGGGCCTGAGCCTGAAACAGCGCGGCCGTACCGTCAACCAGATCATTGCCGAAAAACTGCCCGTATCCTGCCGCACCGCCGGCCTGGCCGTGGCGGTGGCGCTCTGCCTGGGCATTCCCATGGGCTGTATTTCCGCGTACAACCGCGGCAAATGGGCCGATAACCTGATCATTGTGCTGGCCACCTGCGGCATTGCCATTCCCAGCTTCATATCCAGTGTGTTGTTACTATACACATTCGGCATGAACCTGCAGATTTTGCCCACCATCGGCCTGAACGAACCGGCGGCCTACATTATGCCGGTGACGGCGCTGGCCATCTACCCCACCGCCTACATCACCCGTCTGATGCGTTCCAGCCTGCTGGACGTCATGGGCCAGGATTATATGCGCACCGCCCGGGCCAAGGGCGTTTCCAGCGTGAAGATCCTCTTCAAGCATGCGCTGCGCAATGCCATCCTGCCCGTCGTCACCTATGTGGGCCCCATGCTGGCTGCCATGATGACCGGTTCCTTCGTGGTGGAAAAAATCTTCACCATCCCGGGCCTGGGCCGTGACTTCGTCACCGCCATCACCAGCCGCGACTACACGCTGATCATGGGCACCACCATCCTGCTGGCCACCATGGTCATTGTGGCCAACGTCATCGTGGATATCCTGTACAAGGTCATCGATCCGCGCATCAAGCTGAAATAAGGGGGAGCAACCAGTGGAAAATCTGAAAAAGAATCCGTTGAGCCTGCACCTCAACGTGGATGATTTCGTCCCCGCATCCAGCGAGGAAAAACAGAGCCTCGTCATCATGCGGGACAGCGTCAGTTTCTGGAAGGACGGCCTGCGCCGCCTGCGCAAGAACAAGATCGCCATGGTCAGCCTGCTGATCATCATTCTCATTGCCATCTTTGCCTATGTGCTGCCCGCCGTCTGGCCCTATGGCTACGACGAGCAGATCAAATACAGCGAAAACCTGGCACCCTTCGAGTACGGCAAGAAGGAGCTGGAGCGCATCGCAGCCGGCGAGAGCGTCTTCCCCCACATCCTGGGCACCGACCGCAACGGCCGTGACTTCGCCGTCCGCCTGATGATGGGTACCCGTGTCAGCATGTCGGTGGGCCTGCTGGCCTCGGTGCTGGTGCTGGTCATCGGCGCCACCTACGGTGCCATCTCCGCCTTTGCCGGCGGCTGGGTGGACATCATCATGATGCGTATCACCGATATTCTGTACACCATCCCGGACATTCTGCTCATCATCCTGCTGGGCATGGCCATCAAGGACCCGCTGGAAAGCCTGGTCCAGCAACCGGGCTTCGGCTGGATGCAGAAACTGGGTCCCAACATGATCTCCATCTTCATCATCTTTGCGCTGCTGTACTGGGTCAGCATGGCCCGTATCGTGCGCAGCCAGGTGCTGACCCTCAAGGAGAGCGAGTATGTCACCGCCGCCCGTGCCCTGGGTGCTTCCGGCGGCCGCATCATCAAGCGCCACCTGCTGACCAACTGCATCGGCACCCTGATCGTCACCACCACCCTGCAGATTCCCTCCTCCATCTTTACCGAGAGCTACCTGAGCTTCCTGGGCCTGGGCGTGGCGGCCCCCATGCCGTCCCTGGGCTCGCTGGCCACCGATGCCGTCAAGGGCATGAACACCTACCCGCACCTGCTGCTGGCCCCGGCGCTGATGATCAGCGTCATGATCCTGGTGTTCAACCTCTTCGGCGACGGCCTGCGCGATGCCTTTGACCCGAAGCTGAAAAACTAACGAGGGGAGAATACAAGACCATGAGCGAAAAAATTCTGGAAATTCAGGATGAACGCCTGTCTTTCTTCACCCCCGCCGGTGAGGTCAAGGCGCTGAACGGCGTTTCCTTTACGATGAACCAGGGCGACGTGCTGGGCATCGTGGGCGAGTCCGGCTCCGGCAAGTCGGTCACCGCCTACTCCATCATGGGCCTGACCGCCTACCCCGGCAAGCTGGTGGGCGGCAAAGTCTGGTTCAACGGCCATCAGATCGACCAGATGACCGAAAAAGAGTTCCGCAAGATCCGCGGCAACGAAGTGTCCATCATCTTCCAGGATCCCATGACCAGTCTGAACCCGGTGTACACCATCGGCAACCAGATTGTGGAAGTGATCCTGCTGCACACCGACAAGACCAAGAAGGAAGCCTGGGACCGCGCCCGGGAACTGCTGGAACTGGTGGGCATCAACGAGCCGGACCGCCGGCTGAAACAGTACCCCCACGAGCTTTCCGGCGGTATGCGCCAGCGCGTGATGATCGCCATCGCCCTGGCCTGTGAGCCCAAGCTGCTCATCGCCGACGAGCCCACCACCGCCCTGGATGTGACCATCCAGGCACAGATTCTGGAACTGATGCAGGACCTGCGCAAAAAGCTGGGCATGAGCATCATCATGATTACCCATGACCTGGGCGTGGTGGCCTCCATGTGCGAAAAGATCGCCGTCATGTACGCCGGTCACATTGTGGAGTACGGCACCACCGACGAGATCTTCTACAATCCCCAGCACGAGTACACCAAGGGCCTGATCAACTCCATCCCCAAGCTCAACGCCACCGAGAAGGAGCGCCTGGTGCCCATCGAAGGCACCCCCGTGGACCTGCTGAACCCGCCGGCGGGCTGTCCCTTTGCCCCCCGCTGCAAGAGCTGCATGAAGATCTGCCTGCGGGAGATGCCGCCCCGCACGGTGCTCAGCGACACCCACTACACCTATTGCTGGCTGCGCCAGAAAGAACAGTTTGAGGAAGGAGGCAACGCCCAATGAGCGAGCAGAAAACGCTGGTAGAAGTCAAACATCTGCAGCAGTATTTCCCGGCGGGCGGCCTCGGTAAAAACCGGCGCTACGTCCAGGCCGTGGACGACGTGAGCTTTGCCATCCGCAAGGGCGAAACCCTGGGCCTGGTGGGCGAGTCCGGCTGCGGCAAGACCACCACCGGCCGCACCCTGCTGCGGCTGTATGAGCCCACCGACGGCACCATCGTCTACGACGGCACCGTGCTGTTTGACAAGGAGAAGAAGATCGCCGTGGACATGCTGCCCTACCGGCGCCGCATGCAGATCGTCTTCCAGGATCCCTACGCCAGCCTGGACCCCCGCATGACCATCGGGGACATTGTGGGCGAGGGCATCGACATCCACAAGCTGGCGGCCAACGACAAGGACCGCCATGACCGCATCATCTCGCTGCTGGAGCGTGTGGGCCTGAACAGCGAACACGCCAACCGCTACCCCCACGAATTCTCGGGCGGCCAGCGGCAGCGCGTGGGCATCGCCCGGGCCCTGGCCGTCAACCCCGAGTTCATCGTCTGCGACGAACCGGTGTCGGCCCTGGACGTTTCCATCCAGGCCCAGGTGGTCAATATGTTCGAGGACCTGCAGCAGGAGATGGGCCTGACCTATTTGTTCATCGCCCATGACCTGAGCGTGGTCAAGCATATCTCCAACCGCATCGGCGTCATGTACCTGGGCAAGCTGGTGGAACTGGCCGACAGCTTTGAGCTGATCGCCCACAGCGTCCACCCCTACACCCGCAGCCTGATTTCGGCCATTCCGGTGGCGGACCCCAAGACGGCCCGCACCTCCAAGCGCATCGTGCTGCAGGGCGACGTGCCCAGCCCCCTGAACCCGCCCAGCGGCTGCCGGTTCCGGACCCGCTGCCCCTATGCGGACGAGCGGTGTGCGGCCGAAGTGCCCGAATTCAAAGAGGTGGGCCCCGGCCACTGGGCTGCCTGCCATCACCTGGATAAAGTGGCGGATTAACGTGCAAAAAGCGGGGTGTGTGCCCCGCTGAGCCTGCCCGGTGTGCGGTATATTGGACCATCACAAAAGGATTACAAACGATTTGGAACCCTTGCACCGATGGTTCACCGGGTTTATAGTAAAGGTATTCATTCCGCTGGCATTTTTGCCGGAGGGATTGGGTATAGTATTTTTACATTGGAGGAAAAACCACATGAAGATGAAGAAATTTGTCGCTGTGGCAGTTGCCGGCTGCATGGCCGCGTCGCTGGTTGCCTGCGGCTCGTCCGCAAGCACCAGCACCGCGTCCACCGATTCCGCTACCGCGGAACAGGCTACCGACGCCACTGCCGCTGCGGCCACTGGATCCGGCTTTACCGTCCAGCTCGGCCCCAACCCCGAGACCCTGGACCCGGCTCTGAACAGCTCTGTTGACGGTGCCAACACCATCATCACCATCTTCGAGCCCCTGCTGCTGATCGACGAGAACAACGAGATCATCCCCGGCCAGGCCGAAAGCTACACCGTCAGCGAGGACGGCCTCACCTGGACCTTCACCATGTGTGACGGCCTGAAGTGGAGCGATGGTTCCGACCTGACCGCCAAGGACTTCGAGTACAGCTTCAAGCGCATGGCCGATCCCAACACCGCCGCTCCCTACGCGGAGACCGCTGTTGGCATGATCGCCGGCTTTGACGAGGCCCAGGGCAACCCTGACGCCGACGGCAACCCCACCACCGATCCCAACCCCGACGCCCTGCAGGTCGTCGCCAGCGAGGACGGCAAGACCCTGACCATCACCCTGAGCTACCCCTGCTCCTACTTTGACAAGCTGGCTGCTTTCGCCGCCCTGTCTCCCGTGCAGCAGGCTACCGTAGAGGCCAACGGTGATGCCTGGTGCACCACCCCCGAGACCTTCGTCTCCAACGGTCCCTACATGATCACCGAATGGACTCCCAGCGAGCGCATCGTGCTCTCCAAGAACCCCAACTACGTGGGTGGCTGGGATACCAGCAAGATCGTCTCCGACAACATCACCCTGCTCCTGCTGGAGGACTCCAGCGCTTCTTACGCCGCTTACAACAGCGGTGAGGCTCAGCTGGTCAAGGACGTCCCCACCGACGAAATCCCCAGCCTGACCAAGGCCGAGGACGGCGGCGACTTCTACGTTGACACCATCCTGGGCACCTACTACATCAGCCTGAACGACCAGCGCGAGCCGTTCACCGATCCCAACGTCCGTAAGGCGCTGAGCCTGGCCATCGACCGTGAGTACGTGGCCGACGTCATCATGCAGGGCACCTACAGCCCCGCCTACAACATCGTCGGACCTGGCATCATGGACGCCGAGGGCAAGGGCGAGTTCATTGACAACGCCAACGGCGGCGAAGGCTACATCAGCAGCGACTACGAGGCCAACCTCGAGGAGGCCAAGCAGCTGCTGGCGGACGCCGACTACCCGGACGGCGAAGGCTTCCCCACCATCACCTACAGCGCCAACGACGCCGGTTACCACATCCCCGTGGCCGAGTACCTGCAGCAGGCCTGGGGTGAGCTGGGCATCACCATGAACATCGACAAGGTTGACTGGGCCAGCTTCCTGCCCCTGCGCCGCGCCGGTGACTTCGACATCAGCCGTAACGGCTGGGTCATGGACTACAACGACCCCTCCAACATGCTGGAGATCTTCACCTCTTCCAACGGCAACAACGACGGTAAGTACAACAACCCCGACTTCGACGCCGCCATCGAGGCTTCCAAGGTCGCTGACGCCAATACCCACTTCGAGCAGCTGCACAAGGCCGAAGACATCATCATGAACGACATGGGCTGCATCCCCGTGGCTTACTACAATGACTTCTGGCTGCAGAGCCCCTCTCTGCAGGGCACCTGGCACAGCCCCTACGGCTACTGGTACCTGCAGTACGGCTACATCGCTGAGTAATCAGCCCCGTAGCGCGTAACGTGCCGTAACACGTAACAAAACCCCGCTCCGCCGGTTTCCCGGTGGGGCGGGGTTTTTGTGTGCCGCAGGGACGTTCCCCGGCCCACAGAAAAAGACCCGGTCGCGTGACCGGGCCTTTTCTTTGGAATTTCTTCGGTTCCTTCTTTGTAAAGAAGGAACATTCCCTGCAACGGTGCCTTTTACTCGAACTTGGCGCCCAGCGTGGCGGCCATGACCGCCTTGATGGTGTGCATGCGGTTTTCCGCCTCCCGGAAGACGATGGACTGGGGCCCGCTGAAGACCTCGTCGGTGACTTCCATCTCGGCCCGGCCGAACTTTTCGCCCATCTCCTTGCCCACGGCGGTCTTGTGGTCGTGGTAGGCGGGCAGGCAGTGCATGAACACCGCCGTGGGCTTGGCTTTGGCCATCA
>ERZ1643251.1222-NODE-1222-length-30219-cov-69.433696_pt1 | contig 30219 bp, 33 predicted proteins | sample MGYA00579261_ERZ1643251 | MGnify/ENA primary metagenome ERZ1643251 (study PRJEB29033, sample SAMEA4952267) | chicken gut metagenome | biome: Broiler Chicken; feature: Gastrointestinal Tract; material: Caecum | place: Ireland | collected 2018 | study: Broiler... | reverse complement strand
CATATAGTAAATCTTTATATGTAACTTTTTCATTAAGTTTAAAACCTGCAACTGAAGCATTTGCTTCCACTAGACCTTCTAATCCTTCTTTAGGAATAGTTACAGTTTCATTTATGTCATCAATGTTTTCGATAGCAATAATAGAAGTCATTATCTTTGTAAGACTTGCTATTGGTACTTCTTCTTCTGAATCTTTTTCAAAAAGTATTTCATCATCATTCATATTATATAAAATAGCATTTTTAGAATTAATTTCTAATGCATTTACCTTAATAGGTATTAAAATAATAAATAGTATTAGTAAATATTTTATGTATTTCATTTTTCTCTCCTTTTATTCTCGTCTATTCAATTATAAAATTATAAGATATAAATGTCAATAAAATAATCTAAAAGAATGATAGTTTGTCATTTGGTTAATTTATATGACAATTTATAGTTCTATTTCTTGTTTTTTATTATTTCAATTAATTTTTTAGTGCTAAAGTTAGGTAAATTATTTTTGCATAAGGCTATTCCAATATATCTAGAGGGAATAGTTTCTTTTATTTTTAATTCAAATAGTTCTTTATTTTCTAATTCTTTTTTTATAAATTCTTTTGTAGCATATCCAATACCAAAACCAATTTTAGCTAAAGTTACTACTAGAGTATAACTTGCTAGTTCCATATTAGGTTTTAATATAACATTATATTCATTAGCAAAATTATCTATAAAATCTCTAGTATTAGATTCTTTTGCCTGTAATATCAAAGGATAATTATTTAAGTCTTTAATAGATAAATTTAAATTATTTAAGTTTAAATAATCTTTATTAATTACAAAACAATCATTAATTTCTTTACACTTTATAATTTCAATATCATCATCATATTTTTTATTATTTAAATTTAATATTACAATATCAATAAGTCCATTTCTAAGTTTAGTTAAAAGTTCACTAGATATATTAGTATTAATCATAATATCAATATTGGGATATAACTTATGGAATTTTTCTAAATATGGAAGTAAGAATTCTTTTGTTAAAGTAGTACTTATTCCTATTCTAATACAACCTGTTTCTAAATTAATTAAATCAGTAAATTTATTTTCAGCACTTGTTATATATTCAATTGCTTTTTTTATGTAGTTATAAAATTCTTTTCCTTCACTTGTTAAAATAACTCCTCTTTTAGTTCTAATAAATAGGGTGCCCCCTAGTTGTTCTTCAAGATTCTTAATTGATTTACTAATTGCAGGTTGTGATATATTTAATTCTTTGGCAGCAGCAGTAATATTACCATTATTAGCAACCGTATAGAAAATTCTATATAATTCAAAATCAATATTCATAATAACCTCCTGTTATAATAGACATAATAAATATGTATTTTTATTATAATAAAAAATGATATATAATTCAATTAGGAAGTGAGAAAAATGACAAGAGTATTATATCCGGGAAGCTTTGATCCAATAACAAAGGGACATATGAATGTTATTAAACAAGCAAGCGATTTGTTTGATGAAGTTATTATAGCAGTTCTTCAAAATTCTAGTAAAAAAACAGGACTATTTACAATAGAAGAAAGATTAGAAATAATAAAAGAATTGTATAAAGAAGTAAATAATATAAAAGTAGTATCTGGAAGTGGTGCTGCAGTAGATATTGCTATGTTATATAAATGTAGAGCAATAGTAAGAGGTATCAGGGGACTATCAGACTATGATTATGAAGTTGGTTTAAACTATATAAATAAAGATATTTCTAATGGAGAAGTAAATACAATATGTCTATTCGCTGATATTGATTATCAGTTTATATCTTCAAGTGTGGTTAAAGAAGTATTTAATTTAGATAAAGATATATCTAAATATGTAGATCCACTTGTAAAAGAGAAAATGTTAATTAAGAAAAGAGGTATGTAACATGGATGAAATAAAAATAACACCACTCGGCACTGTTTCACCTTATTGTAAAGGTAATATGAATTGTCCAGGATTTTTTGTAGAAAATAATCATAATAAAATATTACTTGACTGTGGCAATGGAATAATTAGATATTTAAATTTAGTAAAAGACTTAAATAATTTAACAATTATAATAAGTCATTTGCATAAAGATCATTATGGGGATTTACTTAATATTGCACAAACTTCGTATGTTTTAAAAAGGCTAGGATATCTTCAAGAAAAAATTAAAGTATATATTCCCAAAGGAGATAAAATTAGTGTTAAAGAAGATTACAAAGACAATGATGGTTGGGGAACTACTAAAACTGTAAGAAAAAATTTAATAGATTTTGATTACATAATGGATTTAAGTAAAGTAGGATATTTAGAAATAATACCTTATGATAATAATTCTAGATTAAAGTTTAGTGATATGAAATTAAGTTTTTCTAAAAATCCTCATCAAATAATTACTTATAGTACTAAATTAGAAACAGAAGAATTAAAATTAGTATATTCTAGTGATACAGGTTATTATGGTAACTCTTTAGAAGAGTTTGCTAAAGATGCTAATTTATTGATATGTGAATCAACTTTTTTAAGAGGTCAAATAAAAAGTGAAGATAGTCATTTATTTGCGTATGAAGCAGGACTTATTGCTAAAAATGCTAATGTAGAAAAATTGTTATTAACTCATTTTTGGCCAGAAATAGATAAGCAAAATTATGTAGATGAAGCAAAAGAATATTTTGATAATGTGGAATCTGCAGTTGAAGGAAAGGTATTAAGGTTAAAAAAATAAGATGGAAAAGATAGTAAATAATAAATATGGTTTAAAAGATAATAAATTGGATAAGATTACTAATAAAGTAAGAGTTATTATAGTGGATGCTGAACTTAATACAATAATTGTAAATTATGGAAATGTACTCATGTTTCCTGGTGGTAAAGTAGATAATGGTGAAAATGATAAACAGGCATTAATAAGAGAAATAAATGAAGAATTAGGTATCGATTTAAGTAGTAATGATATTATCCCATTTATAGAATATTATAATTATCTAAAAGATTATCCTACTAGAGATGGAAAGATTATAAATAAATTAAATAAAACTAAATATTATATTGTAAAGACTAATAAAAAAAGTAATTTAAGTAAAAGATTACTTACTAAATCAGAAATGAATAATAAATTTGAAATTATAGATATTAATTTAACTAATATAAAAAATTATCTTTTAAATTATAGTTCTAATAATCCAAGATTTTTAAGTTTTAAAGAAGAGTTAATAGATGTTTTAAATAGTATATATAATTTTTTAAATAAAGAAGAAAGTGATAATGAAAAATTAATTGATTTGCATACTCATACTAATTATTCTGATGGAGAACTATCTCCAATGGAATTAATTAAATTAGCGATAGAAAAAAATATAGGAACTATTGCTATAACTGATCATGATACACTAGAAGGAATTAAACAAATAGATAGGAATAATCCATTAATAGTTAATTCTGGTATTAGAATAATAAATGGAATAGAACTATCTGCAAAAGTAAACAAAGGAATAATGCATATTTTAGGATATGGAATAGATTTAGATAATAAAGAATTAAATGAAAAAATGAGTATATTAAAAGATAATAGTATTAATTCTGTTTTATCAATTATGGAACAAATAAAGAGAGATTATGGAATAAGATTTAGGTATAATGATATAAAATCTTTAGTTAATGCCAATCATAATTTAGGAAGACCTGATTTAGCTAGATTATGTATTAAATATGGATATGCTAAAACAGTACAAGAAGCATTTGATAAATATTTAATTGATGCTTATAATAAGACTAAACAAGTAGGTAAGGGAATTCATTATCAAGAATGTATAAACTTGATTTTAAATAGTGGTGGTATTCCTGTACTTGCACATCCTAAATCTTTAGAGTTAACAGAAAAAGAATTTTTAATATTATTAAAAGAAATGATTAATAATGGTTTAAAAGGTATTGAAGTATATCATTCTAACCATACAAAAGAAGAAATGGAATACTATTTAAGTATAGCAAATAAGTATAATTTATTAATAAGTGGTGGTAGTGATTATCATGGTAAGACAGTAAAGCCTGAAATAGAATTAGGAACTGGTAAAAATAATCTTAAAATAAAAAGATTAACTATATTAGATAGTTTAAATTTTTAGAAAAATATTATATTGTATTTCTTTTTATTTATGGTATAATTCTTAATAAGAAAGGTTATGTTAATATGATTGAAGATATTAAGAAACAAGTTTATAATTTATTAAATAATGATGATTCAGGCCATGGATATGATCATGTAGAAAGAGTTTTAAATATGTCACTTAAGTTTGCTAAAAAAGAAAATGCTGATATAAATGTAGTAGCGTTATTAGCACTTCTACATGACGTAGATGATTATAAATTATTTGGAATAGAGAATGCTAATAATTTAACTAATGCCAAAAAGTTTATGACTAAAGCCAATGTACCATTAGAAATACAAAACAAAGTATTATCAGAATTAAGCTCTATTGGATACAGTAGGGCAATGAAAGGAATAAGACCTAAAGCTATTGAAGGTATGATTGTGTCAGATGCAGATATGTGTGATTGTTTAGGAGTTATAGGAATATTAAGAACATATAAGTTTAGTTTAAAATATGGTAGACCATTTTTTGATAAAAGCATATTTCCGATTGATAATATTGATTTTAAAGAGTATTCAAAAGGATATGCTGAAACTAGTGTTTGTCATATCTTTGAAAAAATTTTAAAGTTAAAGTATTTAATGATGACAGAATCAGGAAAAGAAGAAGCTATAAATAGACATGAAATAGTTGTAGATATTTTATATCATTTATTTGATGAAGAAAATGTACCTGAATGGAAAAAATATTTAGATAGTTATGTAAGAAAATTAGAGAAAAGATAAAGTATAGTATAATTTAGTAGTTTAAATATTTAATAAATGTTTTACTTGCAAAAGTAAGGAAAATAGATTTATTTGTAGCCAAATATATATTTATATTTGGTGTTTTTTTATCTTTAGTTCTTTTTAATTTATTATAGTTTTTTACTAAATTTATTAAATTTCTAGTTATGTTGAAGAAATATCTTTTACACATATTCTTTTGCATACTCAATATGAATTTATTGACTAAAAATAATATTTATACTATACTAACACTAGGGTGATAGATATGAGTTTAAGTAATGAAGAGAGAGAATTTAAAGATATAGAAGTCTTGTTTAAAAATAGAGATCAAAAGAAAATATATGAACAATTAGAAAATAGTAGAAGAAAAAGTGTGGTAAATCATAGAGAAAAAGTTCAAAGAAAAGGGAAAATAAAAATTAATTCAATAAAAACAGTAATAATAAATATATCATTATGTGCAGTAATTTTAGTAGGAGGATATAAAATTGTTTCTAGTGTTAATTCAAATTTAGATAATCCTACTAATATGAATAATCTTTCCAGAACAATCGGTACTTTAGTGGATGATGATTATGATAAAGAATCTTTAGTTTTTAATAGTGAAAGAAGTATATTATCACAAAATACATATAGAATTCAAGATGGATGTGCATATAATCATGAAGCAATAGCAAGAGATTTAATTGCACTTAATGATAGAGAACTATATGAATATGCTTTTTATAGTTTATGTCATGATATGGGAGAAAATCTTAATAATGTTATATCTGGTTCAAAAACTAATATAGATTTAGTTATAAGGGAACTAAAAAGAATATCTTCTTATGGCAATAGTGATTTAGAACAGTATATTTCTAATAAACTTGAAAATATAAATACATTAGATGAATATTTGATATCAGATAACTATGTTGATGATAAAGGAAATCCAGACCTAGAAAAAGCAATACAGGTAATGAACTTAAAAGCAGAAGGTATATTAAATCAAATAGAAAGAAATAGAGAAAATAAGAAAAGAGGTTAATTAATGAAGGAATATGATATAGTTTTAATTGAAGGAAATGAATATATAGAAGTTGATAGAATTAACATTGAAGATAATATATATGTTTATTTGACAGAACTTTCTAATCCAGATAATTTTATTATAAGAAAATATTTAGAAGTAGATGGGGAAGAATATTTTGAAGGTTTAGAAAGTAATAATGAATTTGATAAAGTATTAACATACTTTTTAAAGAAACATAAAGATATTTTTGATAATAATAAATTGTAATATATTTTGGAGATATAATGTATGAAAGATAACAAATCGAAGTTTTGGTTAATTTTTATTAATGTTATTAATGGTTGTTTATTATTATTAATTATTATAAATTTTGTATCACTATTTAATAAAAAATTACCGGAAGAAATTACTGAAAGTGAATTTGCTAATTACATGGAAAATAAAGGATGTAATTTAATAGATGTACAAGATAAAGAAAATTATTTGGGAGTAGATACTTATTTAGTTACTGATGAAAATTCGTGCCCATATTTAATTAGTTATACTAGATTTTTTCCAGAATATAGTTTTGATGACTTTTTTGATGTTTTAGAAGAAGATGTTGTTAATGGAAATAGCAATGTATATGAGAAAAAATATTTGAAAAAGAATTTACTTTATAAATATTATGAATATTCAACAAGTGGAGATTATTATAAAATTGTAACTTTAAATAAAAATTCTATTTTATATGCTTCAGCAGATATTAAATATAAAAATGAAGTAATTGATATTTTTGAAGATTTTAATTATATAAACGATATTAAAAATAATGAAATTTCTTATATTTTCTATGCGGTTTTTCTTGTAATTATTATTAATATAATTAGTTTATGGAAGATAGAAAAGAAACTTAGAAATAAAGGATGGGTCGTATTAATACCTATTTATAATATTATATGTTTATCGAAAGATGTATTAGGATCATCTCTATATGCTTTACTTTTGCTTGTTCCTATAGGAAATATTATATTTATCTTTGTATTATATTATAAATTAGGGAAATTATTTAATAAAAGTAATTTATTTTCTATATTATTAACTCTATTTCCTATTATATTTTTACCAATATTAGCATTTGATAATTTGGTTTATATTAATCCAAAAAAAGAAGAAAATATTATAAATGAAGATATTGTTACAAATCAAAAATCAAATACTAGTAGTATTAAAAAGATAATAAATGCAATTAAATGGTTTTTAATGATAATATTTATTTTATTTGCATTTTCATCTTTATTAGTTTATTTAGATGAACATTTAATTAATTATTTAATAATTACAATTTCATTTTTAATATATGGATTAATGATATGTCCTAAAATAACTAATTATACAAATAAGTTTAAGACTTATACTAAATATAAAACGTTAATTGTAATATTGTTAATAATAATTAATTTAATATTTATGAGTATTTTTCCAGTTTAAAATGATTATATAAATTTTGTTCTTTAATTTGAGAATAAAATTTTTTTAATTATAAATAAATAAAAATTTTCATCATAATGTATATGAGTTAATATTACCTTATCAACTTTTCTTAATACAATATACGTAAGAACCAATTAATGAAATAAGTCTAATTAAGTTACCTCACAAAAAACTAGATAGATTGTTGATACTTTTTGTTAATTTATCTACTTTTTGTCTTAACAAAATAAAAATATTTGTTGTATATATGATATAATTGTTTTAGATAATATTACTTATTATCAGAAAGGAGATTTAAATGAAAAAAGGTAGTATTTTAAAATCAAGTTTCTTTTTAAAACTATATGGAATTCCCTCTGTTTGTTGGATTATAATTTCATTAATTGGAATGATACCAGATGAAACTGATTTAGATCCCTTAACTTGGGGAGATTTAATTATCGTTGATTTATTTATGTTAATAAGTTGGTTTGCTATTTCATTTGTAATAACTTTAATTGTAAACGAAATAAAAAAGAAGAAATCTAAAACTATTATTAAAGAAGTTCAAGAAATGACGAAGTTGGAAGAAAAAAAAGTTGTTAATGTTGATAGAAAAGAAAATAATGAAAAACTAGAAAAGAAAAAAAAGACTAATAGTAAAATTTTATATTCTTGTGAAAGTATAACTGATGCCTATGAGTATAAAAAAATGGCAAAATATTTTCCTAAAAGAATGTATTGGATATTTGTAATTAGAGGTTTATTCCTAAATTTAATTTTATCTGCAATAATTGCTATAACATTTAAAAGTCTTATTGTGACATTAATATTTTTTGTTATTTATCAATTGTTCTTAATGATAATTTATAAAGTTAGATTAGAACATTATGCTGAACAAGTATTTAATTCTAGAAAAAAACAAGGAATTATAGATACAAATTTTGAACTAGAATTTTATGATGATTATTTTATTAGAAAAGGTGAAACTATATCTCTTACAATTAAATTTTCAGATATAAGTAGATGTATTGAAACTGATACTAATTTTTATCTTGAATATCCGAAACAAAATACGGTTATTATTTTACAAAAAAACAATTGTGATTTAGAGTTAATAAGTTTTATTAGAAAAACTTTTGAAAATCTAGAAAATCATCTAGGTGATAATTCTAATTTTAAAGGTGCTAAAAAATATCATAATCCTAGTTTTATAAAAAACGGAATGATACTATTATTTATAATTACAATTGCAAGTTTATGGGGGGCTTTATATTCAATATCATTAGTTAATGAGTTTATTCCTCAACATGGATTTAATTTTACTAAAAATATGTTGGTGTTTTGGTGTTGGCTTCCAATTCCAATTTTATCAATTATTCTAGGATTTAAATATAAAAATGCTGGTTTTAAATGTACTAAAAATATTGTTGGTGGATTTATAATTGGTTTCTTATTATTAATTTACGGTTCATTCTGTATGTTTCCAACATTCTCAAAAGACTATAATGAAATAAATCAGTATAAAGAAATAATAGATGCTGAACTTCCTAATAATGGCACACTTGAAATTCAAGATTGGGGAACTTATTTTGATGAAGATAAAACTGAATATACAATTATAAATGCATATTATGATAAGGAAGATGTAAAAGGATTAGTAGATAGTATTGAAAATAGCAATAATTGGGTGTTAAGTAATAAAATAAAATCAGATTTAAAGATATTTATTCCGTCTCAACTTCGTTCAGATGATGATGCTTATTATTCAATTTATAATAAGACAACAAATCAATATAACAATTTACCTGAAAATTCAGGAGATTATGAAGTATACGCTATGAAATATGATAAATCAGATAAACATTTGGAAATTCATAAATTCAAAATTTCATATATAAAATAAGATGATAAAGAGATTATAACTCAAAGTCATCTTTTTTATATTTTCATTTAAGTAAATTTTAAGACACAAAAAAATCTATCTTTCAATAGATTTATATATCAAGTTTGGAATTACCAAACACATTATTCAATGAGCAAGTGTTGTAGATATTTATAACTTTTAATTATAATAACAAAAATTACGTATCATTCTCACTTGTTAATATTAATATACCATATTTTGTATTAAACTAGAATAATTTGTTTGGAATTTTATTAAACTTTTTTTATGTATATGAATTTATTGAGATATATGCTATAATTAACGTGGAGGTAGTAAAAATATGAATGATACTAATGAAAAACAAACTATTGATTTTTGGAAAAAATTTCAAAAAATTAAATATAATATGCATAAAGCTAGTTTAGAAGATGTTGAAGATATACTGAATAATTATAATCAGGGACCTTATTTAGTTGATGGAGTAAATTATCATTATAATATCACCCCATTAGATGCTGCTTGCCTAAATGATAGATATAAGCAATTAACTGGACAAGATCATCCAATATTTATAAGAGAACAAGAGAAAGTTTTGGATGAAATGATAAAATCTGGCAATGGGATAAGTGTAGATGGAAAACCAACTATATATCAAAGGCTTAAGAATAACTTAACAGGAGAAGGACTTGGTATTAGTATTTTACCAAATCGTAAAGATAGTTATATAGAAAAATTTGATAAAATCAAATTTGATATATCAAAGGCAAGTTTAGAAGATGTAAAGGATATATTAGATCATTATGATCAAGATTCAGTACTAATTGATGGAATGCAATATCATTTTAGACCTAACGCATTACAGGGTGAATCTCTAAATGCTAGATACAAACAGTTAACAAGGCAAGATCACCCAACATTTGTAAAGGCACAAGAAGAAATTTTAAATGAAAAGATTAATGACGGAGAAGGTATTAATGTTAATGGTAATCCAACTATCTATGAACAATTAAAAAATAATAGTGTATCAATAGAAAATCATGATCATATATTAAATAAAACAACAAAGATAATGATGAATCCGCAGGAAGCAAGTTTAGACGATATTACATTATTACTAAACTACTATAATGGAAAACCCGTTATAATTGATGGAGTTGCACATCACCCATTTAATGATCCTGTGTCTGCTGCTAAATTAAATAGTAGATATCGTGAATTAACTGGACAAGATCATCCAGTATTTATAGAGCAAGCACCACAAGTAATAGATGGACTGATGAAAGATAAAAATATGTTAATTCAAGCTGGTGCATATGATACATCTTACTTTGATAAATTAGATAGTATAAATCAAGAAATAAAAACTCACAATAGTGAAGATGCTAAAAAAACATTTATAGATGAACGAGATAAACAAAGACGATTAGATGCTACCGTTAGAAGCCAACAAATTGAAACAATGCGAAAATCAACTCAAAGCAACGATAAAATGTCCCAAATGGTAGATGAACCTATTAAAGATAATAATATTAGAGGCATGAGTAGATAGTGACTGATAAATTTAAAAAAGCTTTCTCTAATTTATCTGTTGATGAAAAAAGAAATCAAATTAGTAATGAGTTAATTATTATTACCGAATTAATTAAATTAAAAGAACAAGACCTTAGACTTCCTAGTGTTTTATCGGTAAAAGACTATGTTAGTAATAGTAATATATCAGAATCTGAAATGTTAGATTTTCTATACGAAGATATTTATAATATACAAAAAGAATTGATTACAATTTTTTCTATTGAAAAATAGATCAAAAATTATTAATTGATAAAAGATGATTATAACTCAAAATCATCTTTTTCTATTGATCTTCTATCGTTATCTTTAGACCAATCATAATTATCTTTTAAATCTTTAATAGTATCATTATCTATAATATCATGCTGATATAAATTTTTAGAAAAATACCAATATTTTTTATCTTCAAGTTCAATAATAAATTCACAAGCCAAATCATTTTTAGTATTATCACTTATCTTTTTAAAATAATTATCTATTTTTCTATCATCTCTTGTTTGTTTATAATTATATTCTTCTTTTTGATTCATAAAATTTTTCTTTACAAAAATTGATTACATCATTATAAAGAGAAAAAGTATTTTTGATAATTATTATACTTATGTTTATCAACTCGTGATAATTGTTTTGTATTTGAATAGCATTATTAGATAGAGAAGTAGTGCCACTTGTGTTAGTTTTAGATATTGCACGAGATAAATTTTTTGTTTAAACTATCTATATAAATATCAGTAGAATAATTAAAAGCTAGAAATATAGTGTTTTTAACAATTGTTTTATAAGACTCAATGTAAGAAAAAGTTAGTATGATTTATATCCTTAATAATTCCATTGATAATAGTAGGAAAGTATGGCAAAACTCATATATAAAATTAATTCTTTGTTTTAAATTACTTTCCATTTCTAACTCTTGTGTAGTAAACTGAATCATTTGACACCATCCTTTCATGATTGATTTTTTGTTAAGTGACAAAAAAATCAATCCATTTGGATTGATATATATTAATGTTCTAACTCTAAGAGTTCAAACAGAAACGTCATTGGAGCAAATGACGGGGATCGAACCCGCATCTCAGCCTTGGCAAGGCCGTATACTAGCCATTGTACTACATCTGCAAGTTACATACTATATTATATTAGAAAAAAATATAAAAATCAACTCTTTTTATTTAAAAAAATAATATTTATAGTGTATAATAAACATTAGGTGATAAAAATGTTTGAAAATTTAAGTGATAGATTACAAGGCGTTATCCATAAAATGAAAGGTTATGGGAAAATAACCGAAGAAAATATAACAGAGATGATGAGAGAAGTTAGATTATCTTTATTAGAAGCCGATGTTAACTATAAAGTAGTAAAAGAGTTTACTAATACAGTAAAAGAAAAAGCTTTAGGAGAAGAAGTTAATAAAAGTTTATCTCCAGGAGAAGTGTTTGTAAAGATAGTAAAAGATGAACTTACAGAATTACTTGGAGGAGAAAAAGTAGATTTAAAAACAGAAGGTAATCCTGTTATTACAATGTTAGTGGGTCTTCAAGGTTCTGGTAAAACTACTACTATTGGAAAACTTGCTAATCTTTTAAGAAAAAAATATAAGAAGAATCCACTTTTAGTAGCGTGTGATGTATATAGACCTGCTGCAATAGATCAATTAAAACAAATAGGAAAAGAACTTAATATTGAAGTATATTCTGAAGGTAAAAAAGATCCTGTAGAAATAGTCAGAAATGCGCTTACTTATGCTAAAGAAAATAACTATAACTATATATTAATAGATACAGCAGGAAGACTTCATATTGATAAGGAACTTATGGATGAACTTAAAAATATTACAGAGTTATGTCATCCAGATGAAACATTATTAGTAATAGACTCCATGATGGGACAAGATGCTATTAATGTAATTACGGGATTTAATGAAAAACTATCTCTAACAGGAGTTATCTTAACTAAATTAGATGGAGATACTAGAGGTGGTGTAGCATTATCTGTAAGACATTTAACTAATATTCCTATTAAGTTTATTGGTGTTAGTGAAAAAATGGATGGACTAGTAGAATTTCATCCTGATCGAATGGCTTCTCGTATTTTGGGAATGGGAGATATTTTAAGTATCGTAGAAAAAGTAGAAAGTGAAATAGATGAAAAAGAAGCAATGAAGACTGCTAAAAAGATGGCAAAAGGAAACTTTGATTTAGAAGATTTTCTTGCTCAACTTAATCAAATAAAGAAATTAGGACCACTTGAAAATATTTTAAAAATGTTACCGGGTGCTAAAAAAATGGGACTTAATAACGTTAATATCGACCCTAAAAAAATGGCTCATGTCGAAGCAATAGTTTTATCTATGACACCTGAAGAAAGAAGAAATCCTGATATATTAAAAGCATCAAGAAAGCAAAGAATAGCAAATGGCTCAGGAACTACAGTGGCAGAAGTTAATCAATTATTAAAGCAATTTGAAGAAATGAAAAAGATGATGAAAATGTTAGGCAATAAAAATTTTAAACTACCTTTCTAGGACATTTGTATTAGTTATCTATCTACATAAATCATATTATAATGTAGATAGGAGGAAGTTTTAATGTTTTATAATGATGATTTTAGAGCAGATATGCCTTATGGACTTGATAATGACATTGATATTAATATAACTAATCAAAATGTAAATAGTAATATGAATATGAATGAAATGTCAGCCCCAATGATGGGAGGATGTCAAACAGTTGGATGTCCAATCATTGAACCTATGCATGAAAGATGTGTTTATAGAAATATTGTTCATGAAGTACCACACGTATGCCCAATAAATACAAGAATAATAAATAATCATATATATAAACATACATATCAACCAAGATATACTTGTACTGAAGAAAATGTAGTTACTAATGAACAATGTGGATCATGTTGTCAATTCAGATAAAAGTGCGAAAGTACTTTTTTTCTTTTTTCTATATTTTTTGATATAATATTAAGTATGAGAAGGAATGATGACTATGATACCTAAAATTAAATTTAGAAAAATGACAATAGAAGAAAATATTGATATAATTAAATGTTTTTATTTTAGTAATAATGATTTTTTAGATATAAAGTGTTATATGATGATATTATTTCCAGAATTAAAAAATATAGATAAAACTTTATCAAAAAAGGAAGTATATAAAAAAATAGAAGAAGTTGTAATTTATAATTATAAAGAAAATGAAAAGAAAATAGAACAAGAAGTAAAAAGATATGATATTATATGGTCTAAATATAATGATATATATATGAATGCTATTAGTGATTATTTAAATATTGATTGGTCTAATATAGATATAATAGATGCTAGTATTGGGTTAATACCTGTTTTTCCGAGAAATTTAGATAATAATAGTTTTTCTCTTTCAATTGGTATAAGTGAAGATGCTTTAATTGAAACTTGTGCTCACGAAACTTTGCATTTTATATGGTTTCAAAAATGGAAAGAGTTATTTCCTAAATGTTCAAAAGAAAAGTTTAATTCTCCATATCTTCCATGGCAATATAGTGAAATGGTTGTAGATCCTATATTAAATAGTGATGATATAAAAAGAATTTTACCTATAAAAGCAAGTGCTTATGATAGTTTTTATGAATTAAAAGATGGAAAAGATAATGTAATGGATAATTTGAAAATAATATATAAAGAACAAACTTCCATCGAAAATAAAATTATAAATGGATATAATTATTTATGTAAAGTTTTAAAAAATAATAAAAGATAGATGTGTTTATATGAAACTTAAATTAAATAGTATTAAAAAATGTAGAAAATGTAATTTATATATAAATCAACTTCCATTATTAGATAAGAAAGATAACTGTGATGTGATGTGGGTTGGATTATCTGCTAAAAAAGTAGATGATATAGATAAAAATTATCCTTTAGAAGAAAACACTAATAGTGGTCTCCTAATTAAAGAAATAGAGGATAAACTACCTAGTTTAAATTATTATAAGACTAATTTAGTAAAATGCTTACCACTTGATAATAAAGGGAAGATAAGATATCCAAGTACCAATGAAATGAATAAATGTATAAGTAATTTATTAATTGAAATAGAAGTAATAAATCCTAAAATAATGTTTTTACTTGGAAATAATGTATATAATTTTATAAGTAAATATATAGAGAAAAATAATATTAAACTAAATTTACCAATAAAGTATATTGAACATCCATCATATATTTATGTATATAAAAAGAAATATAAAGATAATTATATTGAAAAAGTAATAAATGAAATAAAGAAGGTAATAAATATGAACAAAGTAAAAAGATGTAAATGGGTAAATATGAATAATCCATTATATATAAAATATCATGATGAAGAATGGGGAGTACCAGTATATGATGATCATAAATTATTTGAAATGTTAATTTTAGAATCATTTCAAGCAGGATTATCTTGGGAATGTGTTTTAAACAAAAAAGAAGATTTTGAAAAAGCCTATGATAACTTTGATATAGATAAAATCTGTAATTATGATGATAAAAAAATAAATGAACTATTAAATAATAAAAATATAATAAGAAATAAACTTAAGATAAATGCTTCAATTAATAATAGTAAAATATTTAAAAATATTCAAAAAGAGTATGGAAGTTTTTCTAATTATATATGGAAGTTTACTAATAATAAGGTAATATATGAAATAGGTGTTACAAGTTCAAATTTATCAGATACTATATCAGAAGATTTAAAAAGAAGAGGAATGAAATTTGTGGGTACAACCATAATTTATTCTTATTTACAAGCAGTTGGAATAATTAATTCTCATGATAAAGGATGCATATTATATAAAGGTAAGGAGTAAGTATTATGTTTGAAAAAATAATAGAAATGATTAAAGATAATCCTAAATATTTTACTATGGGTTTAATACTTTTAATATTAGGAATTTTAATAGATATATATTACCCTAAGTTTCGTGGATTTATGGGAGAATTTTGGTTAAAATTAGAATTAAAAAAGTTACCAAAAAATAAATATAGATTATTAAATGATATTATGATTGAAGATGAAAAAGGGACTCATCAAATAGATCATATTGTAATATCTAAATATGGTATTTTTGTAATTGAAATGAAAAACTATTATGGATTAATAATAGGTAATCAATATAAAGAAAAATGGTATCAATATTTAGGTAAAAACAAATATGCTTTTCACAATCCAATGTATCAAAATTATGGACATGTTAAGGCTTTAAGCAATGCACTAAATTTAAATGAAGATTTATTTATTCCTATTACTTGTTTTTCTAATCAAGTAAAATTAAAAGTTACATCTAATAAGCCAGTTGTTCAAGTTGGTACAATAAATAGAAATATATTAAAATATACGGAAGAAATAATAACTTGTGATTTAAATGAATTATCACTAAAAATAGAGAATATGAATATTTTAGATAAAATTAAAAGAAAAGAACATGTTAAAAATATTCGTAATTTAAAAAGATAGTATAGAAGGTATATTATGAAAGTATTAACAATAAAAGAACCATGGGCATCATTAATTATAAATGGATATAAAGAATATGAATTTAGAAGTTGGAAAACTAAATATCGTGGTAAGATATTAATTCATGCAGGAATGAGTGTAGAAAAAGATGCTAGAGAAAGATTTAAAGAATATAATTTAGAATATTATAAAGGTGCAATAATCGGGGAAGCAACAATTACTGATTGTATTTTAGTAGATACTAAATTTAACGAAGATTTAAGAAAAATAAATCCTTTAGTATATGCAAGAAGTAATCATGTAGAGACTTATGCATGGAAACTAGAAAATATAAAAAAATATGACAAGCCTATAAATATAAAAGGTAAATTAGGTTTATGGAACTATGAAGAAGGTGATGAAAATGATACATAATATGAGATTACATAATGAACCATTTGAACTTATAAAAAATGGGACTAAAACTATTGAATTAAGACTTAATGATGAGAAAAGAAGTCTAATAAAAGAAAATGATATAATTTTATTTGAAAACAGAACAAATGGAGAAATAATTAAAACTAAAGTAATAAAATTACATAGATATAATAGCTTTGAAGAATTATATAAACATTTTGATAAAGTATCTTTAGGGTATAATTCTAATGAAGAAGCTAGTTATAAAGATATGGAAAAATATTATTCAAAAGAAGAACAAGATAAATATGGTGTATTAGGTATAGAAATGGAATTAATTAGTCCAATAACAATAATATATAATGATGATAGTGTAAAAGAAAATGAAATAAGTAGAGTTGTTAAAAGAGCTAAAGTAGTTATAGAAAACTCTAATAATGAAATATTATTATGTTTTTGTCACAATAATTATTATTTACTTGGGGGACATGTAGATAATGATGAAAGTGATATGGAATGTTTACACAGGGAGCTATTAGAAGAAGCAGGAGTTGACATAACATTTAATAAATTAATACCATTTATGACAATTAAATATTTTATTAAAAATTATCCAGAAGATAATATAAATTCTTTATATATAGCTAATTATTATAATTATAAAATGGATTTGCTCCCTAATATAGCTAATTTACATTTAACTGCTGATGAAAAAGATGGAAATTTTGAAATACAATATATTTCTAAAGATATAGTAATAAATAAATTAAATGAAGCATTAGAATTTGCTACAAGAAAAAATGTTGTAAATGATACTATAGAAGTTATAAAAGAATATTTAAAAATGTAAAATGCTAAAAATTATAAATTTCTAGTATTTTTTTATAAAAAAATTTGATATAATGTTAAATAGAGAGGGTGTTACAATGACTTTAAATAGTGTGTTAGTGACGATACAAAAGTTAATAGATATATCATTAGTATGGATGATAATATATTTTATTTTAAAAAGTTTAAAAAATAACGTAAAAATGATTTTACTTTTTAAAGGGGTATTATTTATAATAATATTAAAGGTAGTAAGTGATTACTTTAATTTAGTAAATATAGGATTAATACTGGAATATGTAATTATGTGGGGACCACTTGCTCTTATAATAATATTTCAACCAGAAATTAGAAATATATTAGAACATATAGGAAGAAATCAGTTATTAGGAAGGCATAAAATATTAACACTTGATGAAAGAGAAAAATTAGTATATGAAATAATGAATGCTGTTGAGTATTTAAGAAAATCAAGAATTGGTGCATTAATAGTAATTGAAAGAGATGTAAGTTTAAATGACTATATTGAAAGAAGTAAGAAAATATATGCCGATATTTCTTCAGAATTATTAATATCAATCTTTTTCCCAAGAAATCCTTTACATGATGGTGGTGTAATAATTCAAGGAAATAAAATAACTAGTGCGGGAGCAGTATTTCCAATTAGTATAAATAGTAAAATAAATAAAAGATTAGGCACTCGTCATAGAGCAGCAATAGGAATTAGTGAAGAGTCTGATTGTATTTCTTTAGTAGTATCTGAAGAGACTGGTAAAATATCAATAGCAGTAGGGGGAGCACTTAATTATAATTTATCACTTGATGATGCTAGAATGTTATTAATTGAAGAATTGAAACCTAAAAAAGAAATATTATTAGATGATGAATTTGAAGAAGAGGATGAGGAGGTAAGTAGTGATGAAAATTCTTAAGAATATTGGAAGAACACTTGCCGCAGTTATAAGATCAATATTTAAATGGATAGATAGACATATAATAACACCTCTTACTAAATTTGTCCTTTTCATAAGTGAAAAGACAGGAGCAAAAACAGGTAAATTTGAAAGATGGTTAACTAAAAAGAATACATTAGTAATATTATCTCTTGTACTAGCATTAGGATTTTTCTTTGTAGTAGATAGTAAGAGTATAATTTTAGTAGATTCATCTGCTGAAGTATTATATGATCAAAAAGTAGAGGCAACATATAATAGAGAAGCATATGTAGTAGAAGGGTTACCAGAAACAGTTGATGTTACAATGATTGGGGGAACTGCTGAACTATATTTAGCAAAACAATTAGCGTCCGGTACAGTTAAAGTGGATTTAACTAATTATAAAGAAGGAACTCATAAAGTAAATTTAAAATATGATAGTACAATTAATTCTGTTAATTATAAATTAGATCCATCTAGTGTAACTGTTATTATATATCCAAAAGTATCTAAAACAGTAAATGTTGATGTTGATATATTAAATAAGAGTGTATTAGATTCAAAATTAGCAATTCAAAATGTTACTATTGATCAAGAAGAAGTAATAATAAAAGGAGCAGAACATACTTTAGAAAAAGTATCAACAGTAAAAGCATTAGTGGATATTAAAAATATAATAGATCCTAAAGCGGGTGTTACAACATTAAATGATGTTAAGTTAGTAGCATACGATAATGAAGGTAATGTTGTTGATGTTGAAATAGTACCAAGTAAAGTAACTGCTACTGTTAGTATTGTTTCACCAAGTAAAGAAGTACCAATTAAAGTAATTCCTAAAGGAACAGTGGCATTTGGTAAAGCAATTAGTTCTATGACTTCTAATGTAAGTAAAGTAACTGTTTATGGTGAAGAAAGTGTATTAGAAGATTTACAATATATTCCAATAGAAATAGATGTAAATGGTTTATCAGAAAATAAAACTTATGATGTTAAGATAAATAAACCACAAGGTGTGAGGGATATATCAGAAACAGATGCTCAAGTTAGTATTTCATTAGGAACTGAAGTAAGTAAAGAAATAGAAGATGTATATATTGAAACAATTAATTTGAACCCTAATTATAAAGCAGTAGCATTAGGAGAAAATTCAAGTAAAATATCAGTAGTGGTAAAAGGAACTAAAGAAGTAATTGATTCTATTGATGCTTCTAATATTAGAGCAATTGTCGATTTATCAGAATATGGTGAAGGAGATCATGAAGTAGAAATAGAAGTTACTGGTGATGAATTAAAAGCAACATATACACCAAAAACAACAAAGATTAAAATAAGAATAACTGTTAAGTAGTTGTTCTTTTTTATTCTAATAGAATAAAATTATTGATAAATGTAGTAATATATGATAAGATTTAATCATAGGATGGTGAAGATATTATGGAGAAACATAAAATAATAGGAACGGTAATAGGGGTACTAGCATTTATAGCTTTAGTAGCAGGCCTTACTTATGCATGGTTTACATGGCAAAGCGGTAATACTATATTAGGAGGTACTACTGAATGTTTTAGAATTAATTATGTAAATGGTCAAAATATAAGTGGAGAAATTACACCTTCATCAGATTATACAGGAGGAAAAACAACAACAGTAGAAATAGGAATAGATCCTAGTTGTGCAATTGTGGGAACAGGAACAATAAAATTAACAACAGAAGAAAGTACAACAATGAATTTAAGTGATGGAGCAGTAAAGTATGCTGTATATAATGGAGCATCTGAAGTTTCTAGTGGAAGTGTAACCTCAGGAACAATAGATTTAGCGCCAATAGAATTAACAACATCACAAGTTACTTATACAGTATATATATGGGTAGATGGAGAAATAACAGATAACACGTATGTAGGAACATCATATTCTGGATATATCCATGCAACAGCAGAACAAGCACATGAATAAAAGAGGTGAATATTGTGATAGAGAATAAAAAAAGATATTTTATGATAGTAGGAGTATTTTGTATAATATCAGCATTAATTGGAGGAACTTTAGCATGGTATACATGGCAAAGTGAAAATAATACTAATGTATCATTTACAGTAGGGGGAGTAGATATAACATTTGATGCAGGAAGTGATATTACTAGCTCTAAATTAAGACCAGTATCTACTAAAGAATATGGAGTAGCAAATGATTATGCAATAGAGAAAACTATTACTGCAAGTAGTCCAGTAACAGCATATTTAAACTTATATTTAACGTTAGAAACACTACCTACTGGACTAAAACACGAAAGTTTTATATGGGAAATATATAAAGATAATACTTTAGTAAGTAAAGGAAACTTTAAGAATAATAATCAAGGAGATAAAGTAACAATAGCATCTAACCAAGAAATAACAAGTACAACTTCTACATATAAGTTATATATATGGATAGATGGAGCCAATTATAGTAATCCAGAAACAATGCAAAATCAAACATTTAAGTTTGTATTGAATGCGGATGCAACGGATCAGGAACCACCAGCATCATTAATAACATTAACTAAACTAGGATTAACTGCAAATGAAGGAACACCAGATTTTAATAAAACGGCTCAAGCAACTTGTGAAGGCCTAGAACCAGAAGAACAAGAGTACTGTGAAACTACTAATGGTATATATGCAGCAGAAGATGATTTAGGCACATCATATTATTTTAGGGGAGCAGTAGAAAATAATTATGTTAAGTTTGCTAACTTTTATTGGAGAATTATCAGAATAAATGGGGATGGAACTATTAGAATGATATATGATGGAACAAGTGCTCATGCAAATGGAGAAAATAGTATTGATAGAGAAGTAAGTGGTACTGCATTTAATACTAATTCTAATGATAATACCTATGTCGGATATATGTATGGAACACCAAGTTCTAGCACTTATGAAGACACACATGCCAATACAAATGATAGTACAATAAAGACTGCTAATGATAATTGGTATAAAACTAACATAGCAGATGCTGGATATAGCCAATATATAGCAGATGCAATCTATTGTGCTGATAGACAAGTAGCGTCTGTTCCATCAATGGAACTTACTGGAAACGGAACAGGAACACAAGAGACAGGATATGGATTTTTTAAAAGAATTGAAATTTCTTCTGAAGGTATGCCTACAAATGTAACTCCATCACTAAAATGTACACAAGCAAATGATAAATTTACCGTAACTAGTAGTTTAGGTAATGGGGACTTAACCTATCCAGTAGGTTTATTGACAATAGATGAAGCAAATATGGCTGGCGGGTATATTGCTTCTGAAAACTATTCATACTATTTATATAGTGGTCAATATTATTGGACAATGAGTCCTCGCGACTTCAACTATGGCTCTTCTCTCGTTTGGAATGTTTACTCCACCGGCGCCCTGAATGCGACCCCCGTGGACTACTCTATCGCTCTCCGCCCTGTGATTTCACTCAAATCTGATATCACATTTTCAGGTAATGGAAGTATGAGTTCACCATTTGAAATAGTTTCATAAACTAGTTCTAATGTCTAAAAAATCCCTACGAAACCCTTTTCGTAGGGATTTTATGCTCTTACTAATTTTACTGTCTCTACATGAGATACAAGTCTAATTAATAAGAACATTTACTCCTTTCTTTTTTAGATTAAATTATAATATTTTTAAGGTTAACAATATTCATATTGAATATTTTAGGTATTAAACAAAATAATATGCTAATATAAGGTTATAGGGATACTCTAATATAAGTCCTAACGACTTCAACAATGGCAACTCTAACGTTTGGAATGTTAACTCCACCGGCAACCTGAATACGAACAACGTGAACAACTCTAGCGCTCTCCGCCTGTAACTTCCTAATAAACTTATGGGTTAAGGTATAACTATGGCTATAGCTTTAACTTGGGTTATAATATAAGAGGAAATAAGAGTATTCCTTGGAAATATTTCCTAAATACTAATATATACTTAATATATTGTTTTAGTAAGTAATGAAAGAGCAATATACATAAGTATATATTATTTTCTTATATCATATACATCTTTTTTATATAAATTAGAAATTTTAGTATCATCTAATTTATATTTAAGTTTAATATAATATTTGCTAATATCATCTAATTTTCTATAATATGGAATTATACCTAATATAGATAATGTATCCATATCTAAAATATATGCTAGTATATTTAAAGTATCATTATTTATATATCTATTTCCATTTTCAATATTAGAATATGAAGATTTATTATATCCTAAAAATATAGCTATATCTTTTTGTTTAATACCTAGTTCTATTCTTCTTTTAATTAAATTATTAAGCATAATTATCACGCTTATAATTTAATATATAAATAATTTTAATAAATAAAAGTATTCTATTTGAATAAATATATTTAATTAATACAATTTTATATTATATTTAATCTGGTGATATTATGTTAGAAGAATATAATAAATTAAAAGTAAATAATAGTGATAAAATTGTATTTATTAAAAGAGGATACTTTTACTATACATATTTTAGAGATAGTTATATTATTAGCTATATATTTAATTATAAAGCAGTTAATTCTAAAGTAAGTTTTCCTATTACTAGTAAAGCAAATATATGTAATAAACTAAATAAATTAAATATAGGGTATGTTATTGATAATGAAATAGTATATGGAGATAGTGAAATATATTCTAGTTATTTAATACTAGGATATAATAAAGTAAGATGTAATATTCTTATTGAAGAAATAAATAATATATTAATAAATTATGATATAGATACTTTAATTAAGATAAGGAATAGTCTATGAATGAATTTAAAATATATAATAAGAGTAAATATTTAGTTATGTATATGGAAAAATATATTATCAATAATATACCTAAAGTTCATTATTTATATAGAAAAGGATTAGAAGAATCTGTTATTAATTTAAACTATTATTTAATTAAGTCTAATATTAATACTGGTAGTATTAGGAATAAATATCAAAAAGAAGTACTTGTATCTATTTATATGATTGATATGTATACAGGAATATTACTTCATTTAAATATAATTAATAAAAAAAGATTTATATCATTTGTAAGAATATTAAATGAAATAAGAAAGATGAGTATTACTTGGATTAATAATGAAAAGAGTAAATAATATATATAATAATATAGTTACTTATAGCAATATTAGTAATGTATTGGATATACTTGTTAAAAATATAAATAATAAGAAATATTTATATAATTATATTAAATATAAAAATTGTTTTATTATGGATATATTAGAAAGATTATATAATAAAAATTATATATTTAGTAAATATAATATATTTTTAATTAAAGATAAAAAATACAGGATTATTATGAGTGAATGTATTAGTGATAAACTAGTTAATTATTTTATTAGTTATTATATATTAATACCTAATTTAGGGTGTTTAATTGATAGTACTGTTGCTACTAGAAAGAATAAGGGATGTGAGTATGCATATAAGTTATTTAATAAATATATTTATAAATTAGGTATTAATAATATATATGTATTAAAAATAGATATAAAGAAGTATTTTTATAATATTAATCATAATAAATTAAAGAGTATGCTAGAAAGAAAATTTAAGGATGGAAAATGTTTAAATTTAATATATCAAGTAATAGATAGTACTGATAGTAGTTATATTAATGCTGAAATAACTAGTATAGTAAATAAAGAAATAGATAGAGTAAATAAATTAAATATAAGTAGTAAAGAAAAGAATATTAAAATAGAAGAACTTAAAAGTATTCCTTTATACAAAAAGGGTATTGGTTTATCTATTGGATGCCTTACTAATCAAGTACTTGCTAATTTTTATTTACATGATATAGATATTTATATTAAAGAAAAATTAAAGTGTAAGTATTATATTAGATATATGGATGATTTAGTGTTATTAGATAAAGATAAAAGTAAGTTAAATAAATGGTTTAAAGACATTGAAAGTAAACTGAACAATATAGATTTAGAAATAAATAAAAAAAGTAATATATATAGACTGGATGTAGGTGTATCTTTTTTAGGTTATACATATAAAGTAAATAATAATAAAGTGATTATTAAGTATAATAAAAAGACTATTAGTAAGATAAGTAAAAGACTTAAATATTTAAAAAAACATAATTATAATAAATATATATTAAGTTTAAATAGTTATAAAGGGTACTTTAAAAGAAGTAATACTAAACTAAAAAGATACTTGTAATTTATCCCTAATTATTATATAATTTATATAGTATTAGAATAAAGGGTGATAGCATGGCTAGTATGTCTTCTTATTTTATAAAAAATGTATTTGATGCTAAATCTAATAAGGCTTCTTTTGTAAAAGGGGAGAAGTATCGTTTTACTATTCTTACAGAAAGACTTATTAGAATGGAGTATAGTCCTAGTGGGGTATTTGAAGATAGACCTACAGAACTAGCTACATTTAGAAACTTTGCTCCCATTAATTTTAATGTAACAGAAACAGAAACTTTATTAGAAATAAAAACAAAGTATTTTACACTAGCTTATGTTAAAAATAAACCATTTGTAGGTAATAAAGTAGCAACAGGTAATACTTTAAAAGTAAATTTAAATGATACTGATAAAGAGTGGTATTATGGAAATCCTGAAGTAAGAAACTTTGGGGGAATTAATTATTCACTTGATAATTTTACAGGTAATTTAAAACTTAATAAAGGATTATATTCTATGGATGGGTTTACTGCAATTGATGATTCTAATTCACTTGTATTAAATGGTGAAGATAATTTTATAAGTAGAGAAAACCCAGAAACTGATGTATATTTATTTGTATATCGAAGAGATTTTGGTCAATGTTTAAAAGATTATTATGAACTTACTGGTTATCCATCTTTAATACCTAGATATGCTTTAGGTAACTGGTGGTATAAAAATGAAAAATATAATACTAATGATATATATAATGTTATAAATAAATTTGAAGATAATGATATACCTTTATCCATTATGGTACTTGGAGATAAATGGCATGATAATGTTAATAACTTTTCTTTTGATAATAATTTAATAGATGTCGGAAATGTTGTTAATTTTTTAAAAAGTAAAGATATTAAGTTATCTGTTAAAATAAATCCGGAATTAGGAGTAGGACCTTCTGACAAGTTATATCCAGAAATGAGTAAATATTTAGGGGCTACTAAAAGTTTATCACTTCTTCCATTAGATATGACAAGACTTGCTTTATACTTTAATCTTTGTGTAAAGCCTTTACAAAGTATGGGAGTAACTTTCTTTAATATTGGTTATAATGATCCTAAAAACTTAACTAATTTATGGATGCTTAATCATTATCATTATACAGAACTTCCTTTAATATTAGGAACAAGGGGACTTATATTATCAAGAAATAGTATGATAGCTCCCCATAGATATCCAGTAATATACACTGGAAGAACTAATGCAAGTTGGGATACTATTAATGCAATTCCATATTATAATTTATCAGCTTCTAATATTGGAGTTAGTTTTGTAGCCCATGCTTTAGGGGGCTTTCATGGCGGTATTGAAAGTAGTGAACTTTATTTACGTTATATTGAGTTAGGTACTTTTAGCCCAATATTTTTACTAGCCAGTGATGGAGGAAAATATTATAAAAGAGAACCATGGCGTTGGAATCAAATGAATCTTGGAGTAATAAGAGAATATATGCAACTTAGGCATAAACTTATTCCATATTTATATAGTGAAAGTTATGTTTATCATAAAACTGGGGCACCACTTGTTCAACCATTTTATTACAAGTATCCTAGAATATATGATGAACCACTTTATAAAAATCAATATTTCTTTGGTAGTGAAATGTTTGTTGCCCCTATTACTAAAAAGAAAAATACCGTTATGAATAGAGTAGTTCAAAGAGTATTTGTTCCAGAAGGTATATGGTATGATTATATAAGTGGTAAAAAATATCCTGGTAATAAATATTATATGAGTTTTTATAAAGATGAAGATTATCCAGTATTTTGTAAATCAGGAGCAATTATTCCTCTTTCTAATGATAAAACTACTGGTAATCCGGTTAATTTGGAAGTACATGTATTTCCGGGTGCTAATAATATATATAATATGTATGAAGATGATGGACTTACTGATAATTACAAAAATGGCGACTATTTAATTACTAATTTTGAATATCGTTATGAAAAAGATAATTATACTTTAATTATAAGACCACTTGAAGGAAAAAGTGGAACTGTTCCAAGTAGTCGTAATTATAAAGTAAGATTTAGAAATATTAGACAGTGCCTTGGATCAGCCTTCTTTAATGGAACACCAATTCCTGTTAAAACATATACCGAAAAAAATGATTTTATTGTAGAAATTAATAATATATCTGTTATGGGCAGTTTAGTAGTTAATTGTAAAGGGACTAATACAGAAATAGAAGCAGTTAACTTAATTAACGATGATATTGCTAATATAATTGATGATTTAGAAATAGAAACAACCTTAAAAGAAAAGGCTGATGCAATTATGTTTAGTAATATGACAATAAAGAAGAAAAGAATAGAAATAAGAAAATTAAGAAAATTTAAATTAGAACCAAAATTTGTAACTTTATTTTTAAAATTACTTGAGTATATAAAAGAAGTATAGTATAATAACATAAAAACGAAGAAAAGAAGTAGTAATAATTAGGACTTTTATAGAGAATAAGTGGTCGGTGGAAACTTATAAGAAATAATTATGAACTTGTCTTTTTAGTTGTCTATGACCGGGTAATTACGTTATAAATAAAAGTAATAAGGTAGGATGGTACCGCGTATATACGCTCCTAGAAATAGGGGTGTATTTTTATATGATAAGGAGGATTTATGTTAGATAGTGGAATAATAGGAATTATATTAGAATATTTAATAGTATTTATAGTAATATTTATTATTAATTATTTTTTATATGTTAGAAAAAAGAAAAGGTTTAATAAAAATAAGGTTCCTGTAGAATTATATTATTTAATTAGTATGTATAAAATTGATATAAAGAAAATTAATTATAAGAAATTTTTATGGATATATTCATTTATAAATACATTTATTGTATCAACAATATATATAATAGTGGTATACCTAGTAAAAGGATTTATATGGCAATTACTAATAGGATTAGTTTTACTTATATTACTTATTATAATTTGTTATGGACTTTTAGGAAGATATTATCAAAAGAAAGAAGGAAAAGAAAATGTATAATTTTAAAAGTATAGAAGAAAAATGGCAAAAATATTGGGAAGAAAATGAAACATTTAAAACTGGAGAAGATTATAGTAAGAAGAAGTTTTATGGCTTAGTAGAATTCCCTTACCCGTCAGGAGCAGGTATGCATGTTGGACATATTAAAGCTTATTCAGGACTTGAAGTAATTGCTAGAAAAAGAAGAATGGAAGGATATAATGTATTATTTCCAATTGGATTTGATGCATTTGGACTTCCAACAGAAAACTATGCAATTAAGACAAATATTCATCCAAGAATAGTTACTGATAATAATATAAAGAATTTTACTAATCAGTTAAAGAGAGTAGGTTTTTCATTTGATTATGGAAGAACAATAGATACAACTGATGAAAATTATTATAAATGGACACAGTGGATATTTTTAAAACTATTTGAACATGGTCTTGCATTTCGTGATAAAACTTTAGTTAATTATTGCCCATCTTGTAAAGTTGTTTTATCTAATGAAGACTCACAAGGTGGAAAATGTGATATATGTCATAGTGATGTTATTCAAAAAGAAAAAGATGTATGGTATTTAAGAATAACTGAATATGCTGAAAAATTACTTGAAGGACTTAAAGATGTTGATTATTTGCCAAGAATTAAATTGCAACAAGAAAATTGGATAGGTAAGTCAACTGGAGCTTTTGTTACTTTTGATGTTGAAAATATAGAAGATAAATTAAAAGTATATACTACTAGACCTGATACTTTATTTGGAGTTACTTTTATGGTTATAGCTCCTGAACATCCTTTAATAGATAAGAATAAAGATATTATTGAAAATATGGATGAAATATATAAATATAGGGAAGTAGCTAGTAAAAAGACAGAATTTGAAAGAATAGAGTTATCTAAAGATAAAACTGGAGTACTTATTAAAGGAATTCGTGGAATTAATCCAGTTAATGGTAAGAGTGTACCTATTTATATATCTGATTATGTAATGATGGGATATGGAACAGGAGCTATTATGGCAGTGCCTGCTCATGATGATAGAGACTATGATTTTGCTAAAAAATTTAATATTGATATTATTCCTGTAATTAAGAATCCTAGTGATGATACTCTTCCTTATATAGGGGATGGAGAAATGATTAATTCAGAATTCTTAAATGGAATAGACAATAAAAAAGATGCAATTAGTAAGATGATAGAATTCTTAAAGGAAAAAGGTATTGGAGAAGCAGCAACACAATATAAGATGAAAGATTGGGCATTCAATAGACAAAGATATTGGGGAGAACCTATTCCAATTATTCATTGTGAACATTGTGGTAATGTGGCTGTTCCTTATGAAGAGTTACCTTTAAAGCTTCCTAAAATAGATAATTTTGCTCCAGGAACTGATGGAGAAAGTCCACTTGCAAAGATAGATAGTTTTGTTAATTGTAAATGCCCTAAATGTGGAAGAGACGCTAAAAGAGAAACTGATACTATGCCACAATGGGCAGGATCTTCTTGGTATTATTTAAGATATATTGATCCACATAATGATAATGAACTAGCAAGTATGGATAAGTTAAAATATTGGTTACCAGTTGATTGGTATAATGGTGGTATGGAACACGTAACAAGACACGTTATATATTCAAGATTTTGGCATCATTTCTTATATGATATTGGTGTAGTGCCTACGAAAGAACCTTATGCTAAAAGAACTGCTCAAGGATTAATTCTTGGACCTGATGGAGATAAAATGAGTAAGAGTAAGGGAAACGTCGTAGATCCTAATGAAGTAGTAGATATATATGGAGCGGATGTTCTTAGGACTTATATCTTATTTATGGGTGATTATGGACTTGATTGTCCTTGGAATGATAATGCTATTAAAGGTGTAAGTAGATTTTTAGATAAAATATATAATTTAAAAGATAAATTAAATGATAAAGAAGGATATACAAAAGAATTAGAAGTAATAATTAATAAAACAATTAAAAAAGTAAGCGAAGACTTTGAAGCAATGAAATATAATACTGCTATATCTGAACTTATGAAACTTGTAAATAATTATACTGATGCTAGTAGTATATCAAAAGATGATTATATGGTTTTAATTAAGTTGTTACATCCGGTAGCACCACATATAACTGAAGAATTAAATGAAATATTAGGTAATACAGAACTTCTAGAAAAATCTAGTTGGCCTAAATATGATGTAGATAAAACTATTGATGATGTTATTTCTATTGCTGTTCAAGTAAATGGTAAGGTAAGAGATACAATCAAGATTAAACAAAATGAAACAAAAGAGAATGTTGAAAAAGAAGCAATGGCGTCATCAAATGTTCGAAAACATATCCATGGAAAAGAAGTTGTTAAAGTAATTGTTGTTCCAAATAAGATTGTGAATATTGTCGTAAAGTAGATTAGAAATATTAGAAAAAAATATTTCTTTTTTTTCTATATTTTGGTATAATTATTATACTAAGGAGTTGGTAGTGTGGATGCAATTATTATGAA
>ERZ1643251.1221-NODE-1221-length-30228-cov-4.736055_pt1 | contig 30228 bp, 32 predicted proteins | sample MGYA00579261_ERZ1643251 | MGnify/ENA primary metagenome ERZ1643251 (study PRJEB29033, sample SAMEA4952267) | chicken gut metagenome | biome: Broiler Chicken; feature: Gastrointestinal Tract; material: Caecum | place: Ireland | collected 2018 | study: Broiler... | reverse complement strand
GCCAAAAAGGGGAGCTGTGGGGGCTTTGCAACCCCTAGCAATGGAATACATTCGTGTAGTAGTGATTTTGGCAGTGGTTCAGGTGTTTTCCACAGGGCTTTTGCCCTTGCTACGTGGAAGTGGCAAACCAGTGGCAGCCATGGTGGTGATGGTGCAGGGTTTGCTGGTAAATATTTTCTTGGATTGGCTTTTTGTTTGGGTATTGCGCTGGGGGATGTTTGGTGCTGCCATTGCCACAGTAACTGCTCAGCTTTCTGGTGTGCCAGTGGCTTTGTTTTTGGTGTTGCGAAATAAACAATTACCACTCCATAAAGAGGACTTTGTACCCTCGTTTCCTTTGCTCAAAAAAATGTTGGGGCTGGGTGCCTCTCCTTTTGGGTTGTCGGTGTCGGTGAGTGCGGTTATTTTATTAAACAATTTGCAAGCCTTGCGGTATGGTGGTGCAGATGCTGTGGCAGTATATGCCATTTTAAGCTATGTGTTTAGTAGTTTGCATCCCTTATTGTCAGGTGTTGGAGAAGGAACACAACCTTTAATTAGTTATTGCCATGGTGCCCACGACCATAAAGGCATGGTATTTTTGCGTAAGGCTGCCTTTGTTATGGTGTTGGCAACCGCTGTTGTATTGGCAGTAGCTGCATGGTTGTGTAGAGGTTATGTAGGTGCATTGTTTGGAGCAGGACAACAAGCACAGGAAGGTGCTGCCCAAGGCATGATTTGGTATAGCCTATGTTTGCCCTTTTTTGGAATTGCTCGCATTTGCAGCAGCTATTTTTGTGCCACAGCCCAAGCAAAGCTGGCCAATGTATTGGCCTATGCAGAACCACTGCTTGCACAGCCCTTGTGTCTATTGGTACTGCCTGCCTTATTCGGTGTACAAGGCATTTGGGCGGCTACCTTTGGAGCCTACCTCCTGTTAGCAGCAGCCGGGGTGATTTTGCTTCAAAGACAACTACAAATACAAGAGGATTAAGGAGGAAGGGAAACCAATGAAACACTTAGAAGTAGTGGCAGCTTTAATAGAGCAAGAGGGAAGGTTTTTGGTGTGCCAACGGCCTTCCCACAAGGCACAAGGTGACTTATGGGAATTTGCAGGGGGAAAAATAGAATCCGGCGAAACCCCTCGGCAAGCTCTAGTACGGGAGTGCAAAGAAGAATTGGAAGTGGATGTTGCAGTGGGTGAATTGTTTATGGAGCAAACCCACACATATTCCGACCGTATTGTACATTTAATGGTGTTTTGGGCAACAATACAACAGGGAAATCCCGTTGCAAAGGAACACCAAAACATTTGCTGGGCAACTCCACAACAGATGCAACAGCTTGATTTTTGCCCCGCTGATTTGCCAATGTTAGAAAAGCTAAACCATATATACAAAGCAAAGTAAAAATGGAAAAAGCCGCTTTCCTTTAGGAAAGCGGCTTTTTGAAACCAGAAATCAATTAAGCGTTAGCCTTGTTGGCGCGTTTTGCCATACGGCTGATTTTGCGGGCAGCGGTGTTCTTGTGCAGCACACCCTTGCTGGCAGCTTTATCAATAGCAGAAACAGCAGCAACTACAGCAGACTCTTTCTCGGCAGTGCCAGCAGCAATGGCGGCATTGGCCTTCTTGACTACTGTTTTCAGGTTGGACTTAATCGCCTTGTTGCGCATGTTCTCCTTAGCGGACTGAACAACACGGTCTTTTTGCGATTTAATGTTAGGCATAATACCACCTCCTTAATACCCATAACAGTGCAACTTATGATACCACATTTTTGACTTTGGTGCAAGTGTTTTTTTAATAAAAAATATTTGTTTTCAGAAAAAAAGGCGGTTTTTGGCATAGCAAAGCCAATCATACCTTTGCAAATTTGCGCATATCCTTACAATAACAGCAAAAAAGGGGATGTACAGATGGGCAGAAGATTGGGCAAAAGAATCGTAGGTGCATTGGCGGCGGCTGTGGTTTCTGTGGCAGCAGCAGATTCGGTACAGCACACCACAGCACAATCAGGATTGGCAGGGGCACTGGCTGCCCTTGGCAGTGCTGTCACCTCTCCAACAGCAGCGGCAGAGGCTTGGGGAGAAATGGTGCAACAGGATACACAATATGCCCAAACAGTAGATGAGGATGATATAGATTCTGGCTTTTGGACAGAACTGCCCAAGGCAAGCGAACTATTGCCCACACCAACTCCTGCACCAGAAAGCCAGCAGGAACAGGCACCAGTGGTACAGCCAGAAGGGACTTTGCCCATTCAAGAAGCCCATTATGAGCAAGGCAGTGGAAAACTATATGTATCTTGTGGAGCCGCTACCATAAAAAACAACACAAAATTGTCCTCGGAGGAAATAGCTGCCCAAGTGGGGCAGCCCTTGCCTTTCTCCATTGAAAAAAACAGCAGTCAACCGCAAGTGTTAATTATGCACACCCATGCAACCGAAACCTATCAGTTGGATGAAAACCTGTGGTACAGCCCAGATTTTAATGCTCGAAGCACTGACACCACAGTGAATATGGCAGCAGTAGGGGCAGAAATTGCAGCTCAACTGAATGCAGCAGGCATTAACACAGTGCAAGATATTACTTTACATGATTATCCCAGCTATACAGGAGCCTATGAGCGCAGCAATGCCACAGTACGCCGTTGGTTGGAGGAATATCCTTCCATTAAAGTGGTGTTGGATGTACACCGTGATGCCATTGAGTATGAAAATGGAACCCGTGTAAAACCTGTGGCAGAAATCAACGGTATGAAAGCGGCACAAGTAATGATTATTTGCGGTGCTGATAAGGGTGGAAATCTGCCCAATTTTAAGGAAAATCTAAAGTTTGCAGCGGCATGGCAAAATCAAATGGAAAGCATGTTCCCCGGGCTTACCCGTCCGGTATTGTTTGACTATCGCTATTACAACCAAGACCTGACCACTGGTAGCCTATTGATTGAAATGGGAGGCCATGCCAATACTTTGGAGGAAGCAAAGTATTCTGGTAAATTGGTGGGGCAGGCGTTGGCTGCCTTGTTCAATGGGCAATAAATTCCAACAAAAGAAAAAACAACCTTGATTTTTTGGTGGCTCCGTGCTATGATAACAGCATATTGTAACAGCCATGAGGAAGAAAAGTATGGCAAACCGCAACGCAACAGCGAACAGGGGAGAGTGGAAGCCCTGCGCCGAGCCTTGCCAGAAGAACACTTCTTAGCTGCAAACTGAACCTGCTCTTTTTATAGGTAGTAGTAGGGGAGCCGTGGGCGGCACGTTACAGCCGCAGCACTTGACAAGAGTGTGTGAAAGTGACCGTATCTACACGGTAATTTAGGTGGCACCGCGGATTCCGACAGCAATTCGTCCTAAACAGGGATGAATTGGCTGTCGTTTTTTGTTTTTGGCAGAATGAACTGCCTATATTTATCACAAAATAAAAGGAGACAATCTACTATGCAGCGTACAGAAATTTATTCTTTGTTTTGTAACACTCCCGAAGATAGCCAAGTAGTTACTGTTTGCGGATGGGCAAAAACCGTCCGTGACTCCAAAAGCATTGGTTTTATTGAGCTTTCTGACGGCTCTTGCTTTAAGAGCTTGCAGGTAGTTTTTGAGGCAGAAAAGCTGGAAAACTACAAGGAGATTGCAAAGTCTGGTGTAGGTACTAGCTTTGAAGTAACCGGAAAAATTGTGTTGACCCCCGGTGCAAAGCAGCCCTTTGAAATTAACGCAGATTCCATTGCAGTATTGGGAACCTGCCCACCAGAATACCCCTTGCAGAAAAAACGTCACACCGTTGAATTTTTGCGCACAATGCCACATCTGCGCCCCCGTACAAACACCTTCTCCGCAGCATTCCGTGTACGCAGCGTAGCAGCATATGCCATTCATAAATTTTTCCAAGAGCAGGGCTTTGTATATGCCCATACTCCCATCATCACCGGTTCTGACTGTGAAGGTGCAGGTGAGATGTTCCGTGTATCTACCCTTGACCCTGAAAACCTGCCCCGCACTGAAGATGGCGCAGTGGACTACAAAGAGGATTTCTTTGGTCGTGCCACAAACTTGACCGTTTCGGGACAGTTGGAAGCAGAAGCAATGGCAATGGCTTTCGGTAAGGTGTATACTTTTGGCCCCACCTTCCGTGCAGAGCGTTCCTTTACTCCTCGCCATGCAGCAGAATTCTGGATGATTGAGCCAGAAATGGCATTTGCAGATTTGGCAGCAGATATGGACAACGCAGAGGCAATGATTAAATCGGTTATTGGCTATGTGCTAGAGCACTGCCCCGACGAGATGGCTTTCTTCAACCAGTTCTTTGACAAAGGTTTGATTGAGCGATTGACCGCTTTGGTAAATAGTGAATTTGCACGGGTAAGCTATACCGATGCCGTAGAATTGCTGAAAAAGAACAACGACAACTTCCAATATAAAGTAGAATGGGGTACCGACCTGCAAACTGAGCATGAACGGTACTTGACCGAAGAAATCTTCAAAAAGCCTGTATTTGTTACAGATTATCCCAAGGAGATTAAGAGCTTCTATATGCGCTTGAATGATGACGGAAAAACTGTTGCTGCTGCGGATATGTTGGTGCCGGGTATTGGCGAGTTGATTGGCGGTAGTCAGCGTGAGGAGCGTCTGGAGCTATTGCAGGCACGCATGGAAGAACTGGGGCTTGCAAGTGAGGATTATGACTGGTATCTGGACTTGCGCCGCTTTGGTAGCGTAAAACATGCAGGCTATGGATTGGGCTTTGAACGTTTGGTGATGTACCTCACAGGTATTCCCAACATTCGTGATGTGCTGCCCTTCCCCCGTACTGCATACGGATTTTAAGAAAATTGTTCCATAGGAGGGCACTTTGAATACAGCACAAGACAACATTCACCAGCAAATGGCAACCCTTTTGTTGCAGTGGTATGCACAAAATAAACGTATGCTTCCCTTTCGCACCAACTCTACCCCTTATCGTGTATGGGTTAGTGAAATTATGCTGCAACAGACACGCATTGCAGCTGCCATGGAGCACTACAACCGCTTTATGGAACAGCTTCCAACAGTGCAAGATTTAGCAGATTGCCCAGAGGAAAAACTGTTGAAGCTATGGGAGGGACTAGGCTATTATAGCCGTGCCCGAAACCTGCAAAAGGCGGCCAAAGTGATGGTAGAACAGTACGGTGGAGAGCTTCCAGCAGACTATAAGGCGTTGCTTTCTTTGCCGGGGATTGGAGAATATACCGCAGGTGCCATCGCTTCTATTAGCTTTGGTTTGCCGGTGGCGGCAGTAGATGGGAATGTGCTGCGGGTATTTGCTCGACTGTATGATGACCACAGAGATATTTTGAGGCCAGATACAAAAAAGGCATTTACCCAACGGGTGTTGGACTGTATGCCCAAGGATAGACCGGGGGATTTTAATGAGGCATTGATGGATTTGGGGGCTATGGTTTGTGTACCCAATGGAGCCCCCCAGTGTTTGGCTTGCCCTTTAGCGGAAATCTGCCAAGGATTTGAAAAAGGAACAGCCATAGAATTGCCTGTAAAAACTCCCCCAAAAGCCCGAAAAGTACAGCAAATGACAGTGCTTTTGGTGCAAACCCCAGAGGGAAAATATTTACTGGAAAAGCGGCCAGAAGAAGGGTTGCTTGCAGGGCTTTGGCAGCCCTTGTTGCTAGAAGGTGCTCTTACAATGGAACAGGCAAAACAGTATTTGCAAAGCAAGGGGCTGGAAGTGTCTTTTTCCAAGGAAGGGGCCTCAGCAAAGAATATTTTTAGCCATATAGAATGGCAGATGAAAAGTTTTTGCTTTCGGGCGACAGATAGCAAAGTTAATCTTCCTTTGGTGTGGGCGGATAAAACTGAATTGGAGCAAAAATATTCTTTGCCCAATGCCTTCAAGGTGTATAAACGGCAGATGTTGAAAGAGAGTATCTTTTGAATTTTCTGGAAATGTTTTGTCGGGAATGTTGTATTTCCAGCGGTTTGGGGATATAATAATAAAAATACTTCCCTGCCGGGTTTGAAGGAGTGCGAGAACCAATGAGCAGGCTTTACAAAAGGCGGATTGCCAGAAAAATGATTGCTATTGCTGGAAAAGTGGTGGCAGTTGTTGTGGCAGCTCGCAACTTAAACGCTCCCAAAGCAAAGAGAAAAAAGGGCCGACGCCCACAAAGGAAGGATGTTATTACCATGAAAAAGTCCACATTTGCAGCCATTTTGGTATTTTTGTCTGCCGCAGTTGGTGCTCTGGTTGCTGCATATATGTATATCCAGCGCAGAGAGAAAGAGCTGGATGAGTATGAGCAGCTTTTGTTCAGTGAGGAATTTAACCAGACTGTACCCTCTGCTGAAGAGGAGGAAAGCCACGAGGTTCCTGCTCCTGCTGTAGAGGATGAGGATGTACAGGAAATTGACCTAGAGCAATAAAAATTGTAATAAAATATCGCCCCATAGACCAGTTGGTTTGTGGGGCGATATTTTTTGTATAGCTATATTTTTAGGGCAAAGCAAGAGGAGCAAACCACTGGCCTTGTCGATTGGATTTCCCAAACAGATTATTGTACTGCAAAGCACGATACTCTTGGATAAGAGGGGTAAACTCGTTGGTTTCCAGATGGCTGTAGGCATTGCCTTGGGCATCGGTATAGCCTACAAAGGTCATGGCTGGCATGGTTTTATGAAGTTCCCATAGGTATTGGTCAAAGGTGCTTTGGGGTAAACCACTATATCGAAGAAGATACTGGCTTAGAAAGTTTAGGCTGGTGTCGGGAATGGAGGAATCTGGCAAAGGGTAGTTTGCCCAAATAACAAAAGGAGTGCGGTATTTATCCATATACTGCTCCATTGTCATTTTGTCCTGTGTAACACCATAGGCTTTGTCTAAAAATTCTTGCTCTAAAGAAGGCTGATGGTCACCAAACATTAGGATGATAGTGGGCTCTTCCTGTTGGCTAAAATAGTCCACCAATAAGGGAAAGGCTTGGTCGGTTTTAGAAGCTAAGGTCAAGTATTGTTCTGCTTTGGGAAATTGTCCGGGGGCATCGGTAAGGGTAACTTCCGCAGGATAGGTTTTGTCGGTGTATCCCCCATGGCTTTGGATGGTCACATTGAATACAAATAGTTTTTCATTGGGAGCTTTGTTTTCAAATTCCCAAATAATTTGTTGGAAGGAAGTAGCATCACTGATGTATTCTCGTTCCATTTCAATGGGAACATCTAAGGTTTCCTGTGATTTGAACGCATCAAAACCTAAAAGAGGGTAGGCAATATTCCGTTGCCAAGAGGTTTCCTCTCCCGGATGGATGGCAACGGTTCGGTAGCCGTTTGCTTTCATGGTAGACACAATGGACGAGGAAGGTCGGGTAATGTATTGCTGATAGGGAATACTGCCCGAAGAAAGAAATGCCATAGAATTGCCTGTTAAAAACTCAAACTCGCTGGTGCTGGTGCCCGCGCCAAATACGGAGGTATAGCAGTGCCCCCAAATGCTGTTGGGCAAGGAGGAAATATAGCTGTTTACGGATTTGTTTAGGGAAAGGTTTCCAAATTCCTCAAAATCTGCCCATGATTCATTCATGATAGCGATGATATTGGGAGTTTGCTGGGTCTGCTCAGAGATAGGCAAAGCAGACAAATGTTGGTCTAGTTCTTCCAACGAGGGGGAGGTAGGCTCCTCTACCTGTAAAAACTCTAAATTCCGCAAGAAAACTGCAACAGCACCCCCTTGCTTGTAAGATTGGGTTTGATTCCACACATCAGGCTTAAAGGTGGGAGAAGAAAGCAAAGATGAAAAGGCAACGACGCTATACAGACATACACAGATGGCAAGGCTGCCTAAACGAAATTTCCAGCTCATAAAATGAAGAAGTGAGGCTGGACGTTTTTTATATACCCAAAATCCCATTGCTAACAAAATGGCTATAACAAAGACCATTCGCCATGTGGGAATAAGGTCATAGCTGCCTGCCACGGCGGCGGCAGTTTGCAAAGCGGTAAAATCCCAAGGAAGAACAGGGGTTCCCCGAAAGATAGAAACAAAATAGTTGGCTGCCCCAAAAATGCCAAAAAGAAGATGACACAATAAGCTGGAAATAAAAACATTGCCTATCAATGCAAACAAGGCGAAAAATACAACACCAATGCAAAGGCTGTTTCCCACAATGGCCAACAGAGAAAAATCAAAAATGGAACAACCCTGCACAAACTGCATTACTAGATATGTTGTAAAAGGTGTAAGTAAAGCCAACAGCACTAGAGGCTTGTTAATTTGTTGAAAATGGTTACGAACTTGCTTTAATGGCAAAGTCATACAAAAACTCCTTTCTCTACGGGCAAAAAATTTGTTGACAGATTGCCCAAAATAGAAAAAATCGTTACAAGTATAGCCAAAAGCCACAAAAAAGTCAAAAACAAAATAGAAACAAAAATCTTTGTAGGAGGCATTGACAAAGAAAAATGATAGTGATATAGTTAGTTACACAAGTAATGAACCAATGAACAAATGAAGCAAGGAGGGGAAGGTTTTTGCAGGGAATGCTAAACGAGCAAACTTCCATCTATTTGCAAATTGCACAACTGATGGAAAACGACATCTTGAAAGGAGTCTATCAGGAGGAAGAACAGGTGCCCAGCACAAATGAACTGGCAAGGATGTTTCGTATCAATCCAGCTACGGCCGCCAAGGGAGTGAATCTTCTGGTAGATGAGGATATTTTGTATAAGAAAAGGGGAATTGGTATGTTTGTAGCTACAGGAGCAGTGGAACGAATTCGGCAAAAGCGCAAAGGGGCATTCTATGAGAACTTTGTCAAAACCCTAGTAAGTGAAGCAAAAAGTCTTGCTATTGGAAATCAGGAATTATTAGAGATGATTCAAAAAGCACAACAAGAATAAACGCAGGGGAGGAATTGGGTATGGAAAAGACATTACAGGCAAAAGCATTGACAAAGGTGTATAACAAAAATAAAAAGGCATTGGATGGGGTGGATGTTGTTTTCCGTCCCGGATGCATTTATGGACTAATTGGGCGAAACGGTGCAGGAAAAACCACTTTGCTTAGCTGCCTAACAGCGCAGGCAAACCCCACACAGGGCGAAATAACCTATGGAGGGGAAAAGGTATGGGAAAATGCTGCTGTATTGGGAGAAATTTGCTTTGCTCGGGAAATGAGTCCCATTTTGTTTATGGGCCCCAATACCTACAAAGTAAAGGATTATCTGCGAGCAGCTCGGATGTACTATCCCCACTGGGATGAGAAATATGCAAGAAGATTGGTGGAACAGTTTGGGCTGGAGCCTAAAAAGAGAATCAATGCTCTTTCTAAGGGAATGTTGAGTATGCTCACCATTGTACTTGCCATGGCAAGTATGGCACCAATCACCATTTTGGATGAACCAGTAGCGGGACTGGATGTTGTGGCACGGGAACAATTTTATAAGTTGTTGTTGGAGGACTACGAAAATACACAGCGAACCTTCATTGTTTCTACCCACATTTTGGAGGAGGCAGCTACTATTTTTGAAGAAGTGGTACTGCTGGACAAAGGAAAAATATTGGAGCAGGGCAACACCGAAGAACTAGTAAATCAATTCCGTTATGTTTCTGGCAAAAAAGAAGATGTGGAACAAGCTGTGGAGGGAATGAAGGTTCTTTCAGAGGAAACCATGGGCAAAACCAAAGGGGTAGTAGTCCGTTGTGGGGCAGAGCAACTGGAAGCATTGCAGCAAAATGCTACTGTGGATGTTAGCCCCATGAATCTGCAAAAGGTGTTTATTGCATTGACTACATCAAACTGCAAGGAGGCATAACCATGAAAGGAACTGTTAGGTTTGCTATTTGGTGGCTAAAAAGACAGTTATTAGTATCACTGGGGATTTTGCTGGCTTATTTTGTAATAACAAAAGTTTTGTTTTCTGCCAATGTGTCAACATCCAATGTGTTTTTGAATAATTTTGGAAATATGATTGCAGGAATCGTGGCTTTTTTGCTTCCTTGGACATGGTTTTTGGAAGGAAAGCACCTTGCTTTTTCCATGGGAGCTACCCGAAAAGAATTTTTTCTGGCAGGGCAAATGCACAAATTGCCAGCCGTTCTCATTTCTTTGATGTTTCTTCTACTTGCAGGGCAGAGGGGATTGCCGGTAGTGTCAGGGGCAGTGTCTGCCTTTGCTGCTGCCTGTATGAGTGAATGTATGGGTATCTGGAGTTGCCGCATGGGCAGAAAGGGACTGATTCTTTTTACAATCATGGCCGGCTTGTTTGGTGGTCTTGGTGGTGCATTGGGCAGTATAGGGGTTTTTCAAGATATAGGTTTTGTGTTACAATGGATACAGAACCCCTTGCTGCCTTGGGGAAGTCTACTGCTGTCTGCTGTATTGCTGGCAGTTAGTTGGCAGATGTTCCGAAAGATGGACGTGTGAAAAAGGAGGCGGAACAAATGAAACAGGTGGCAAAGGTGGTACAATGTGGAGCAAAGAATACACGGGATATTTCTTTTATTCTATTGGGTATGTTGCTTGTGATGGAAATTGTCCTCGTAGGGATATTGTTCTGGGGTGATAGTGATGCAACAATAGTGCCATTGGGTGGTATTATGGTGTTAACGGTTGGTGGTATGTTGGTTTTTTTGACTACAGCTATTGCCATGCCCTTGGAAATGAATCGTGCTGTGCGCTTTGGCATTCCCCGAAAACAAGCCTTGATAGGTTCCATTGTGTCCAGTTTAGGCTCTGTTGTGGCTTGGCTGTTGATTTCATTGCTGAGCCTTGGTATGGATATTTTGGTTTATCGCTTGCTTGTACCCTATGCAACCCTTGACGAATTGCAGGAACTTTTGCAGGAAATCGGATGGAACGGCCTTTTGTCAGGAATGGGGATTGTGATGGCAATAGTTGCTGCGGCAATTCTATTTAGCCTTGTGATGGGTGCTGTTGTGTCCCGATTTGGCAAGGTAGGATTTTGGACACTGTATATAGTAGTATTTGGTGGGATATTTTTGGTAACTGCTGGGGCAAACGAAACAAACCTTTCGTATTCTGTTCAAATGGTACTAGGTTTGTTACCCACCACGGCATGGATTATTCTTGCAGCAATGTTGGCACTGGCTGGAGCAGTATGGTCGGTGTGGCAGTTGCTCCACATGGAGGTACAAGATTTGTTTGGATAAAAGGAGGAAAATACAAGAATGATGGAATACAAAAAAGCGGCTTCCCGCATAGGCTGGGGATTGGCAGCGTTTTTCGTGGTAGGGCAGTTATCAAGTATCATATTGAATGCTATTATGATGAACATATATCCTACCTTTGTGAAAACTCTATTAGGAAACCTTTTACTAACAGATATAGGTCTTTATGGTATTGGTTTACCAGTATTGGTATTGATTTGCAAAGGGTTGCCCAATGCAGACCCACAGATACCCAAGCAGCAAAAACCCGCAACACTAGGGCTGATTTTAAAAATCTTTTGTATGTCAGTGGGTGCTACATACATAGTAAACATAATTTATCTTCTTATTACAACCGCACTTTCTAATATAGCTGGTGAATCTTTCAGTCAAGATGTGGTACAAAATGCTATTGACCAAGGCAACTTGTGGGAAAAAGCTTTGGTATTTTGTATCATCGCCCCTATACTGGAGGAATTGGTATTCCGCAAGTATCTTTATAAAAAGATTGGTGCCTATGGCGACAATGTGTTTATTTTTGTTTCGGGGTTGTGCTTTGGCTTGTTCCATGGAAACCTGCATCAGTTTTTGTATACTTCCATATTGGGTGCCTTGTGGGCATGGCTTTATGTGGTAACAGGCAATGTGGTATGGCCAATGTTGATGCATATGTTAACCAACTTTATGGGAAGTATTTTAATGTCAATCATTTCAGAAATAGAAATCTTGAGTATTTTTGTTGGGCTATTTCCTATAGTAATGGTAATTGTGGCAATTGTGCTGTTTATACGAGCTAAAAGACACAATGAATTTGCAGTAAACCCGGAGCGAAAGGCAGAAAAGGGCTGGTTGAAGGAAACCATACTGAATGCTGGTATGATGGTTCATATTTTAGTATTCCTTTCAATTTCGATGCTTTTGATATTTAAATAAAAAATAAGTTTATAATAAAAAACAGGTGGTCTTGCAAAATCACCTGTTTCATTGTTCAAAAAAATATTCTTTGGACAATAAAGTCTGCATTAGTGTCTGCTGTATTATTAACAATCAGTGTGGCAGTTACTCCACATGGAGGTACAAGATTTGTTTGGATAAAAGGAGGGAAACACAACAATGATGGAATATAAAAAAGCCGCCTCTCGCTTAGGCTGGGGAATGGCAGCATTTTTCTTAACAGCACAGGTGGCACAGGTGTTATTGATTTCCATAGTGGCATTGATATTCCCAGCATTGGTAACACGCATTTCGGCAACTCTTTTGATAACAGATATAGGCATTTATGGCATTGGTTTACCGGTATTGATGTTGATTTGTAAAGGGGTGCCCAATGCAGACCCACAAACACCAAAGCAGCAAAAGCCAGTTACACCAGTGTTAATTTTAAAAACTTTGTGCATGGGATTTGCTGCCATGTATGTGGCAAACTTTATCTACCTTGGAATTATGACGGTATTTTCCAATGTCAGTGGTTACTCTTTAAACCAAAATGTCTTGGAAGGCGTTGTAGGGCAAAGCAGCTTATGGGAGGATATTTTAGTATTCTGTGTCATTCCTCCTATACTGGAGGAATTAGTATTCCGCAAGTATCTCTATAAGAAAATTGGTGCCTATGGCGACAATGTGTTTATTTTTGTTTCGGGTTTGTGCTTTGGTTTATTCCATGGAAACCTAAATCAGTTTTTCTATGCTACACTACTAGGTTTTTTGTTGGCATGGCTGTATGTCACAACAGGCAATGTGGTATGGGGAATGTTAGTGCATATGATAATCAACATTGTGGGCGGTATTGTGGCACCAGCCATCTTGGGAAATGATATTCTGCTCACTTTGTTTGGAGTCTTTGTTTTGGCGGTTATGATTACAGGAATTGTGTGTTTTATACGAGGAAAAAGACGGGGAGAATTTGCAGTAAACCCCGAGCGAAAGGCAGAAAAGGGCTGGGTAAAAAATACATTATTAAATGTGGGCATGATGGCATACATTTTGCTGTTTATTGTGCTTTCTATTCTCATTTTGGCAATGCCAAATTTGTAAGTATGGAAATAACAATACAATAAAAACAGGTGGTTTTGCAAAATAAAGTGCAAAACCACCTGTTTTGTTATGCAAAGAAAAAATATTCTTTAAACAATGGGGTCTGGAGCAGTAAAATCCATTTGTATTACAAAATTTTTTAGCTCAGGTTGTTTTTTAAATGCCTCATCTAAACGCTTTTCCACTGCATGACAATCCTCGTATTTGGTCATGGACAACAAGGTAACATATTGAAAGCGGCTAAATTGACAAAATACATCTCCTTTGCGCAAGGTGGAGCGAATAGTCCGCCGTAGCACAGCCATGGCGGAAGTGGTTTGTTGGCGACTGGGTAACAACCGTTTATCAGGGTGCAAAGAAAACAGCAAAATGGCAAGAGCGTTTCCACTGCGGCTTGCATTCCGTGCCAACATATGATACATATGTCGAAAAGCATCATAGTTGCAGAAGTAAGCCCCTTGCAAGGGAAGTTCACTTCGGATGGTTTCGTTTAAGTCCATCCGAATACGCATTAAATCCTCTTGTACACAAGCATTATTTTCTGATGCCCACAAATAAATTTGCCGCAAAGAACGCGGAACAGGTTTATTCATTTGTTGGTAGCACAATTCTATTACAATAGGATAATAATTGAGAACAGCAGTTTTCATTTCCAACTGCTGCAAAGCATTAAAGAGATGGGGATAGATATTTTCTTGTTGAGGGGCAAGCATAGCTGCACGACTGCAAATAGAAAGGGCTTCGTGTGCACAAGCACAGTTATGCTGGGAAAGCAATAGTTGTGCAGTATGAACAGATACCTGAATGTACTGGTCAAAAACGCTTTGTTTTCGGCTGTTGAGCCAAGGACGATTGGAAAAACAGGGAAGTAATTCTGCTTTGTAGATATGCAAAGCCTCTCTGCCCAGTTCTAACTGAGAATGTGCCAGCACACCAGATTGACGCATCTGCCGGCAAAGCTGCCGAAACCGTACAAAATCTGACTGGACAGGAATGTCAGGGTTTAACTGGTATTGTTGCCTATTGGTTAAAATAAAAGGCACATCGGGAGCAGATTCATGCAGCATACGGCGGAGAGAGTACACAGCGTTTTTTAACGCACCAGCAGGATTGGATGCTTTGTCCTCCCACAAGAAGTCCATCAATTGCTCATTGGACAGCGGCTGGTCTGCATACAGCAACAGCATGGCAAAAAGTTCTAGATTTTTATTCATTCGCATGGTGGGGTCTACCAAAACGGTATCTCCCCACCGTACAGAAAATTCCCCCAGCAAGTTTACTTGCAAGAAAGGTTGCATGGTAATCGCTCTCCTTTATTCATCCGATGAAGTGGTATCCTGTGAAGATTCTGAATATGCTTTCATTTCTGCCTCTCGACGAATGTTGAACTGTTCCTCAATGTGAAAGATATCATTTAGAGGTTTATAGATGATAAACAGACCTGTAAAGACTGGAATCCATAGACCAATAATCACAAAAATAGGAACTGTTAAAGGTAAGAAAAGAATTTGTGCTCCCAGTAATCCAATTTGGATGATTGCCGCTGGAAGACTGCGAGGCAAAAGGCCCAAAGAAAGGCGTAAACTATTAGTAAAAATAGCTTTGGTTGGTAAGTCTAGTAAAACCAGTTGTGGGAAATAGAACAACACCATCATAGAGATAAGCAGTACATCTAAAAACAATAAGGCCAATACAAAGGAAGATGTGGTGTGCCGAAAATATAAAATAAAACCAAATATTTGCAGCAAAAATACAAAACAAAGCACAACACCTGCAACGGCACCCTGACGGAAATTATCACGAAAAGCCTTTTTATAGGTGTGCCAAAAGAACTTTGGTTCATCCCGTAGACTTTTAAGCATTAAGGACAGCATAGCACAAAGTCCCGGACCTGCTAAAACGCCAAAAGAACTGCCAAGTACAAGACCTAAAATCAAAATTAGTAAATTGGGGTCTAGTAACAGCCACACACCAGCCAGAATGGCAACGATTAATGTGGGTGCAAAACATAAGACTGTGAGAAGATTTGCTTTGGTAAAATCCCATAAATCACGGCCCACAATTTCGAACCATCGTGAAATACCTGTTTTACGGGGGGCATCTTTGGCGACGCCGGGCCCCGGTCTGTCATAACGCATGTTGAAAAGACCCATATTGGAAAACTCCTTTGTGAGAACTACTGGCAAAAAACTGCCTTTTTAAGATAATGATAGACTATTTTATAAAACTTGGCAAGGGAGATAGTTGTTAGGCACAAATGAAAGGGGTATCTTTGTGAAAAGTAAATAAAAAAAATTGTGCAAAACAACCAATAGAAAGAAAGACCTCGCTGTATACAATAGAATTGTGAGAAATGTATGTGAAAAAGAAACTTACCTCCAGACGACTATTGAAACCACAATCCAAACAAGCTACAATAGAGAGTACCACAAAAGGAGGAAAAACACATTGAGAACAATTATTTGGTTTTGTTGGTTTTGGTTGCAACTGATAGGGTTGCTTCCTGTTTTGCATAAAGGAAAAAAGGCTTTGCAGCAAGGAAAAAATGCAGAAGTAGACCAATTGGTAGAAAAAATGGTGCCAAAATGGGCAAATGGTTTGCTGAAGTTGGCAGGTGTGACAGTGGATGTGAAAGGAAAAGAAAATATTCCTTCCAATCAAGCAGTGGTTTTTGTAGCAAATCACCGCAGTTACTATGACATTCCTCTTATGCTTACCAGTTTAGACAAGCCCCACCCATTGGTAGCCAAAAAGGAGATTGAAAAAATCCCTATTGTTAGGGGATGGATGGAGCTGTTGCGTTGTGTATTTTTGGATAGAGAAAATCCACGCAAGGGTATGGAAGCCATGAATCAAGCAATGGACAATCTTAAAAAGGGATACTCTGTAATTGTGTTTCCTGAGGGAACTCGGTCTAAAGGAAGCGAGCTGGATTTGAACGAATTTAAAGCAGGGGCTTTTCGCATTGCAACAAAAACAAAGGTGCCTGTGGTGCCTGTGGCCATCCATGCTAGCAGAGATATCATGGAAAACAATGGTGGATGGATGAAACCCACTCATGTTACCATTCAGATTCTTTCTCCTATTTCAACCATGGATATGGATAAAGAACAGCTTCGGCAGATTCCCCAACTGACACAGCAGAAAATTTTGGAACAATTACAAAAAATGCAGTAAATACAAAGGAGACCCAACTATGGCAAGCGCATGGTATACAAGAAATATCAAGCCAGAAGATATACAGCCAGACAAACCCGCAGAACCAATGACCAAAAAACAAAAATGGGAAAACTTTTGGTTCTATTATAGGTGGCATGTTTTGGCAGGCACATTTGTAATACTGTTAATAGTACTATTTGCCTATGATATTCTCACTCAAAAAAAGCCGGATGTGGAGATTTCTCTAGTAACAGCCCAAACACTTCCAGATAGTTTGCTTCGCTCGATAACAGAGCAGTTGCAGCAAAACCCTGCATTTGAGGATGTAAATGGAGATGGAGAAGTATTGGTTCATCTGAATCAATACAATATTTCTACAGATGGTTCCCAAGAAACAGACCCCACAATGCAAATGGCAGGAACTGTAAAGTTAACCGCAGATATTCAGGCAGGGCTTTCCACTATTTTTATTACAGATAATATTGAGGGAGTACAAGAACTGACAGGGATTTTTTCGCAAGAAGAAGGTGCTGTATGGGTGCCTTGGCAACAGGCTGAGGGAATGAATCAACTGGATTTAGTAGTAGATGACCCATTGTCGAATGGCCCTACAGATTTTTCCGATACTATGGAAGATTTTGTAGTAGCACGAAGGGGCTATACTGGAAATGAAAAAGAAGATGTGCTAAACACAGCAAAACTAGGGGATAAAATCTATGAAAGCCTGACAGGAGTACCATCACGATGGAAATAAGAGACGCAAAACAATCCCCTTACCGGCGATTTTTTACCCAAAATAGAACAGTGGAAGAGCTGGTACTACAAGCAAAACAGAGGGAGAATGTGGTCATCTCAGAGAATACAGAAAAATGTTTTATTTACAATAAGCCTATTTTTGCAGATAATACAGACCAAGAGTAAAAAAGAAGCCTTGCAGCAAAGCTGCAAGGCTTCTTTTTTCAATGAATGTGATTTTAGAACGGAACAAAGGATATATCCTTGTCACGAAATACCACTCGATGATGTTGCCATATTTTGGTGGAATGGTACGAGCTGGAGCCAATATGAATGGTAGCAGGAGGATAAAATGTATCTACCTCAATTTCACAGGCTTCTGGATTAAAAGATTCTTCCAACTTAGCAATGGTTTTTTGCAGTTTATTGATGTGCATTGTGTCAATGGTGCGTTGGAACTTTAGCTGCTGCAATAACTTTTTATATTGGCTTTCAAGCGAGGTTTGCTCCTCTAAAAAAGTAATATTTTTATTGGTCGCAGAAAGTTTGTTTTCCAAGTTTTGCAGTTCTTTTTGATTTTGTTGTAACTGTTGTAGTACATCTGGGTCCATACCCATGGAAATAGTAATTGTACGGTTGGCAGAGTTACCGATAGTGCGTGCAGAAATTTTTCTTCCCACACGAACAGTACCCCCAACCAAAGTACCTTTTCCACGAGTAATATTAATGTCGCTCAGCGCAGAAATATTGCTGTTTACAATATATTCTGCTGTAATATTGCCTTTGGCACGCACAGTGGCGTTCTCAATAAATTTGCAAGAAATATTTTTTGCCGATTCTATTACTGCACTTCCATCGCTTTTTACACCAGTAGAAATCTGAATATCTCCTTGAGCAGATATATAGGCATTCTCCACTACACCAGAGATATTTATTGTTCCCTTTGCATATACCATGAAGCCAGAAAGAACACTACCTTTGATGACTACATTTCCGGGCATGGTGATGTTTCCCACATTTCCATCCACGTTACCATGAATTACTAGAGTGGTTTCCACAGAAAATACATTATTAGCAAACACCAACCGACCTTCACACTGGGCAATCAATTTGGTTTGGTCCAAAGAGTATTTCACATTTTGGCCAGCAGGCACAGCAGGCATAACACCATCTTTGGCAGGGATGGGTTTTCCAGTAACAGTTTCTCCGGGGACACCTTCTGTTGCTTGGAGAACATCACAAATAACATCTCCAGCCTTTACTGTTTTCAACCAGCCTAAATCCCGATAGTCAACAGTATCGTTCTCATCCACTCGAACAGTATAGGAGGCTTCTCTCGAAAAAAGCTCTGTGACCTTTCCGTCTGTTCCATGGACAGGTGAACAACCTCGAGCCACAGTAAATGCTGTAAAGCATTCTAGACAGCAAGATACACAAGCCTCACTGTCAATGCCACTACAAACACCTGCAGATGTGAGGGCTTCGGCAACTTTGGCAGGAGAAACCGGTACACCATGGCCGATAGCTGGCAAAACCATTATGTAAGCAGATAAAGCATCCGAAGAAATTTTCACAATGCATTCTCCATCTACGCAAGGTTCACAGGGCTGCTCCTCCGCAGGAGTGCCTTCTGGCACAGCAGGGGGAACAAAGCCCGGTTGCTGCCACTGCAACCATTCTTTGTATGTGTTCAGCCATTTTGGTAAAGAGGAATGCTCCAGTTCTTCTACAAAATATAGCAAACCATCTGTTGCTGGTTCTTCAGGATTGATAAATTGCCTAATGTCCTCCGAAGAAAAGTTGCGCTTTGGATTCCACCATTGAACCGCTTCGAATAAAACATGTTCCATAAAACAACCTCATTATACACCAAGATAAGGGGTAGCATTTTATTCTTATTATAGTACAACTTTGGGGGCAGTGCAATAAATTTGAAAATAAAATAATCGGATGCAATTTTTTATGTTGCACCCGATATAACGTAACATTTTATTAGAAAATTAAGCTATGCCTTGGCTGCGCAGGTGTGCAGCTACTTTGGTATCCTGCATACGAATGTGGCTGGTAAACCATGTGGCTACATTCATGTTGATTTCTGCCAATAACTGTACCGATGCACCTTCTGCTTGGATACGGCGAGAAAGGTTTTGAACAGTAGTGCGGAATTGTTTGTGATAGTTGAGATGGTTTGTCAAATCAGGATAATTTGACTTACGTTGCAATGCCTCTTCATCGGTGAAGTGCTTAATGGTGTATTCCTCCAAAAAGCGGATGGTTCGCAGCATTTCCTCTCGACCTTTTCCACTACGGCAAGCCTCCAACAGTTGGCCGATAATACGAATAAGTTCTTTATGTTCAGAATCAATCAAAGGATTTCCTGTAGCTAAATCATCTGTCCATACAAAAGTCATTGTAAAAGTCACCTCTATAAGGGATTTATAATGTTACTAGGTAAATTTTAGCATAAAAAATACAAAATATCAATAGCTTATTGATACTAAGTGCTATTGTTTTTGTCCGAAAGGATACTTGTTTTTTATATAAAATTGGATTATTATATTTTTAACAAAAAATAGTTGGATTTTGAAAAAATAGGGGTGATTTTGATGAAAAGCGTTCGAGTGAGGATTTTAGCGGGAATTGTGGCAACAACATCGGTAGGTATGTTACTATTGGGAACAATTGCAATTTTGTTGATGTCTAAAAATTCAAATACAGTCCTGTATAATTCCATGGAAGGAACTGCTACAGTTGCAGCTGGAAGGGTACAAGCAGAGCTAAATGCGCTGAAGAAAGTGGCGGAAGGATTGGGAGTACAGAATATTATTTGTAGTGAGGATTCTACTCAAACAGAAAAATTGAATCTGGTGAAAAACTGGGTGAATTGTTTTGGTATGACAGATGGCAATATCATTGGTACAGATGGAATTGCTTGGAGTGGAGGGGGCAACCGTTCACAAGAGGAGTATTTTAAGCAAGCAATGCAGGGAAATACATATATCACAGAGCCTTTTGTAAATGAAAAAGATGGAAGTTTGATTATGATTGTGGCAGCTCCCATCTGGAAGTATGGCGCATCAGACGGCGAAGTGATGGGTGTGATAGAGGCCAAGGCTTCTGCACAGTTATTTTTGGATATTATGTCCTCTTTCCATATAAGTAGCAATAGTGGTGCCTATATGATTGACAAAAATGGTTTTACCATTGCAGATACCACAGAGGATACTATTCGCAATCAAGAAAACATTGAGCAATCTGCACAGCAGGATAGTTCTCAAAAGGCTCTGGCAGATATTCATAGCCAAATGCGCCAAGGAAATAGCGGAGTTGGTATGTATACTCTCAATGGCCAACAAAAGTTTTGTGCCTATGCACCGGTGCCAGATACCAATGGATGGAGTATCAATATTACTGCACCAAAAGAAGATTTTACTGGGGCTACCAAAATTGCTATTATTGCATTGGCAGTTTTAGAAGTAGCAATGGTTCTGATTGCTGTGGTAATTGCAAGTATTATTTCTAGACGGATTGGAAATCCCATTAAGGCATGTGCACAACGATTGGATTTGCTGGGAAAAGGTGACCTAAGTGCAGAAGTACCACAGGTAAGCGGTAGAGACGAAACGGCACTTTTGGCACAATCAACCAGTGACATTGTAACAGAGTTAAGGGGCATTATCGAAAATATTACCTATCGACTACAAGCAATGGCAGAAGGAGATTTTTCTGGGAAAAAAGAAAGCACATTGGAAAAAGTCAATTATACTGGGGACTATGCAGCTATCAATATTGCACTTACCCAAATTCGCAACCAGTTAAATACTACATTGTCCCAAATTGATGTGGCAGCAGGTCAAGTTTCTAGCGGTTCTGACCAAGTTTCGGGAGGAGCACAGGCACTGGCACAAGGGGCAACAGAACAGGCTTCTTCCGTGCAAGAGCTGGCAGCCACCATTGCAAGCATTTCGGAAAGCATTCGTCGTACAGCTGAAAATGCGGAAAATGCCAATGAATACAACACACGTGCAGGCAGTTTGGTAAACCAAAGCAATGACAAAATGAAAGAATTGATTCATGCGATGGAGGATATTAACCAGACTTCCTCTCAAATTGAAAAAATTATTAAAACTATAGAGGATATTGCATTCCAAACCAATATTTTGGCCTTGAATGCGGCTGTGGAAGCAGCAAGGGCAGGCACCGCAGGCAAAGGCTTTGCTGTGGTTGCTGATGAAGTTCGCAATTTGGCTACAAAAAGTGCAGAGGCATCCCAAAATACAGCAATATTGATTGAGAATTCCATGAAGGCAGTAGAGCAAGGAACCAATATGGTACAGCAAACCGCAGAGATATTGAATCAGACAGTAGAAACTGCAAAACATGCTGTGCAAGCTACCCAACAAATTGCCACGGAAGCCAAGGACCAAGCAGAGGCTGTTTCTCAGGTAACACAGGGCATTGACCAAATTTCTAGCGTAGTACAGACCAATAGTGCCACCGCAGAGCAAAGTGCTGCTGCCAGTGAGGAGCTTTCTGGACAAGCAAATATGCTAAAGGCTTTGGTTGGGCAGTTTAGTCTGGAACAAGAAGGAGAAACCTACTCCTATACAAAGCCAGAAGCAAACATGCCTACAGACAATTTTGATGTAGAAGATGGGTATTCCAAATATTAATGTTTTAAACCATTGGGTATAGATAAATCTTTGAAGAAGGAGTTGAGAAATCAGCTCCTTCTTAATTTTTTGATTACTTTATTATGATACAAAGATAAAGTTTTTGTAAAAAGCTTATTGACAAAATCGCTTTAGTGTAGTAAAATACTAAAGCATAGAGGGGTGGTAATCCACCAAAATTTTTAGGGGAAATAGATTTTGAGGAGGGAAAGACAATGAAAAAAGTATTTGCAATGGCTCTGGCTATGGCAATGGGACTGTTGTTGCTGACAGGATGTGGGAAAGCTGGCAGCAGCGATTGGGCAGACATTGAAAAGGCAGGAGTTCTGAAAATTGGTATTACTCTATACGAGCCAATGAACTATAAAGACGAAAGCGGCAAACTGGTTGGCTTTGATACAGAATTAGCAGAGGCAGTTTGTGAAAAACTGGGTGTTAAACCGGAGTTCGTAGAAATTGATTGGGACCAAAAGGTAGTGGAGTTAAAGAGTAAAAACATTGATTGCATTTGGAATGGAATGACAATGACTGACGAGTTAAAACCAAACATGGATTTTTCAGTTGCATATAGTGGCAATATGCAGGTTTGTGTTATCAATGTGGCAAACAAAGATAAATACACCAGCTTGCAAGATATGGCAGATGCAAAAATTGTGGCAGAGGCTGGTAGTGCTGGTGCTGCCGCTGTAGAGGGTGCAGAGGAGCTGAAAAATGCAACCCTTACCACCCTAACTGCCCAAAGAGATACCTTGCTGGAACTGAAATCTGGTACGGCAGGTGTTGCTGTGATTGATGGTGTAATGGCAAAGGCTTCTGTGGGAGAAGGCACCGATTTTGCCGATTTGATGATTGTACCCAATGTGGAATTGACCAAAGAAGAATATGGAATTGGATTCCGTAAGGACAGCGACCTGACACAAAAAGTAAATGATGCTTTGCAGCAGCTTACAGAAGAAGGTGTTGTTGAGGAAATTGCGGCAAAATATCCTTCGGTTTTGGTAACACTGGGACAATAATTGCAACAGCAAAAATTCCATTTGCAAATAAGGGAGCGATGACTTTTGTTTGACAGCGAGTTTTGGAGCATTAACTGGGCGTTGATGCAAGGCTTTGGCAGCACATTATTGCTGTTTAGCGTTACGCTGGTGGCATCGCTCCCTTTGGGTTTGTTGGTGTGCTTTGGCTCCATGAGTAACTTCTCACCCTTGCGCTATGCCACAAGGGTGTTTATTTGGGTGATTCGTGGAACCCCGTTAATGCTACAAGTTATGATAGTGTTCTATTTGCCGGGTTTGGCCTTTGGAATGCCTGTGGAAAACCGTATGGCTGCGGTATTGGTTGCTTTTATTATCAATTATGCAGCCTATTTTTCCGAAATTTACCGTGGAGGCATTGAAGCTATTCCCAAAGGACAATATGAGGCAGGGCAGGTTTTGGGGTTAACTGACAACCAGATTTTTTTTAGAATTGTGCTGATACAAGTGCTAAAACGAATTTTGGCACCTTTGAGCAATGAGGTTATTACATTGGTAAAAGATACATCCCTAGCACGAGTTATTGCTGTGGGGGAACTGATTCGGGCGGCTCAGGATATTGTAGCACAGCAAGCCCTCATTTGGCCCCTATTCTATACTGGTATCTTTTACCTTGTATTCAATGGTTTGCTGACCTTAGCATTTGGGGCTTTGGAGAAAAAATTAGACTATTTTAAGGGGTAAGGGCAATGGCACTGTTGGAAGTACAGGCATTGACAAAACAATATGGAAAGCTGGAAGTGCTGCAAGGAATTAACTTCACACTGGAAAAGGGACAGGTGCTGTCTATCATTGGTTCCTCTGGAAGCGGAAAAACTACCTTGTTGCGCTGCCTAAACTTTTTGGAAACACCAAATAGCGGAAAAATTCTTTTGGAGGGAATGCCCCTGTTTGATGGTGACTCGGCAGCAAAAACAACTGCCACAGAAATCCGCCAGAAACGGTTACATTTTGGATTGGTATTTCAGTCTTTTCATCTTTTTCCCCAATACACTGTGTTGCAAAATGTAACACTGGCTATGGATTTACAGGAAAAGGAGCGAGCAAAACAAGAAAAGCGCAAACCAAACAAACAAAAATTTGCCCAAAACTTGGAGAAAGCAAAACAGCTTTTGAAAGAGGTAGGGCTGGAACAAAAGGTAAATAGCTACCCTTTCCAACTCTCTGGCGGACAACAACAACGGGTTGCTATTGCTCGTGCACTGGCACTAGAACCAGATATTTTGTGTTTTGATGAACCTACCAGTGCCTTAGACCCAGAACTGACAGGAGAAGTGCTTCGTGTTATTCGAGAATTGCGCAACACCCACACTACTATGATTGTAGTAACCCATGAAATGGATTTTGCTTACCATGTGTCGGATAAGGTGATTTTCATGTCAGGCGGAAAAATTGAGGAGGAAGGAACTCCACAAGAGGTATTCGATAATCCTCAAAGCCCCATTACCAAAGCCTTTGTACAAAAAAGCAAGTTATAAAGAGAACAGCCCCCAAAAGTGCCAATGCACAGTTTGGGGGCTGTTCTCTTTATAGTCAAAAGTTTTGCCCCGCTTTTTCAAAAGCGGGAAAGAAATATTACATAGTTTCAGGAATGGTAATCTTAAACATATTCAGCACACTGCAAATAATATTCTTTACAGCCAAACACAAGGCCATACGTGCCTGACACAAGTCTGCCTCGGCATCCTTTACACGGCAAGCATTGTAGAACTTGTGATACAGAGTAGCCAAATCTACTACATAGCGGGTAATCCGTGCAGGGTCGTAATTCTTTGCAGCAGAAATAATTTCTTCTGCAAAATTGCCAATGTGACGAATCAATTCACGCTCGGCAGGCTCGGTCAAAAGCTCGGTATGACAATTCTCTATGCCCTTAAATTCTACACCTTCTTCGGCCATCTTCTTCAAGATAGAACAAATACGAGCATGAGCATACTGTACATAATATACTGGATTCTCATTGTCCTGACTGAGTGCTAAATCTAAATCAAACTCCATCTGGCTGCTGGGCTCTCTCATATTAAAGAGAAAACGTGCGGAATCAATGGGCACTTCGTCCAGCAAATCTGTGAGGGTAATTGCCTTGCCAGTACGCTTGCTCATTCGTACAGGCTCGCCATCCCGTACCAACCGAACCAACTGCATCAGTACAACATCCAGCTTTTCTCCATCCAAACCAATGGCATCCAAAGCCCCCTTCATACGGGCAACATGGCCGTGATGGTCTGCACCCCATACATCAATAGCACGGTCAAAGCCACGCACAGCAAACTTGTTGTAGTGGTAAGCAATATCCGCTGCGAAATAGGTGGGGATTCCGTTGGCACGAACCAGAACCTCATCCTTTTCTTCTTCCTCGCCATCCTCGTTTTTCTTTTTGTTTACACCATACTTTGCGCTGTATTGGCTGGAGCGATACCAGATAGCCCCGTCCTTTTCATAGGTGGCACCCATCTCGGTGAGTTTATCTACCACAGCTTTTACAGCACCACTGTTGTGCAAGGTCGTCTCACTAAACCAAACATCATAGGCAATGCGGTACTTGCCTAAATCATCTTTCAAACCCTGTACATTTTTGGGTAAAGCAAAGGCAGTAATTGCCTGCTGCAATTCTTCCGCAGAGGCATTTACATACTTGTCACCCACTTCTTCGGCAAATTGTGCTGCACGAACCTTAATGTCTTCACCTTGGTAGCCGTCCTCAGGGAAAGGCACAGCATCTTCTCCCTTGAAGTGCTGCAAATAGCGAGCAGCCAAACTTTTACCGAACTTTACAATTTGGTTGCCTGCATCGTTAATCAAAAATTCCCGTGTAACATCATAGCCTGCCCAGTCCAGAACAGCTGCCAAACAGTCACCCAGTGCACCACCACGAGCATTGCCCAAGTGCATGGGGCCAGTGGGATTTGCAGAAACAAATTCTACGTTGATTTTTTTACCCTCGCCATAACTGGTGCGGCCATATTGCTCACAAGAAACGGCAGCCCGAACAACATCCGCAAAATAGCCTTGGGACAAAAAGAGGTTGATAAATCCGGGGCCAGCAATCTCTACTTTTTCAAACAGAGTACCCTCCAAAGAAGGCAGATTTGCGGCAATAGCATCGGCTACTTTGCGAGGAGCACAACGGAATGCCTTTGCCCCTGCCAAAGCAAGGTTGGAAGCAATGTCGCCATTGCGGTTGTCGCCGGGAACTTCCACAATAAAATCAGGCAAAGTGGTTTGAGGCAGGTCGCCTTTTTCCATGGCTGCATTGACTGCTTGTTCTAGCAGCTGGCGAGCCTGTGCCATTGCAGCACTGCGAGGATTTTGGGAAAACAGTTGATTCATATTTGTATGCTCCTTTTCTTTGGATATCTGGTAAATTATTGACTAACAGTGATGGTAACCAAATTGCGGCTAATTTCTTGGGTGCCGCTGTCTAGGGTATAGCTAAACTGTGCAGTTCCACCTGTGGGGGTAAGCTCACAAGAAATTTCGTCTGCTGCTACCCCTAAATTTAGGGAACCCGTTCCAGTTTCATAGTGGCAAACATGCCGTATACCCTTTTCGATAATAAGTTGACTAGCAGCAGGGCCATATCGCAGCATTGCCACACGACTGCTATCCTGGGCAATCTTCACAGTAGTGGTACATCCTGCATATCCGGTGGTTTCGCTTTCTTCGTAAGTAATAAAAAAATTACCATCCTTAAATACAAATCCACCACGGGTTTTTAGTTGGATATGGTCGGAAAAATCTTCCTGCTCCATGGTGCCATCAATGCAGATTAAAAAGTCCTTTTTCAAAAACAATCCTCCCTTATTGTGGGCAGGGGAAGGAAAGCTGGAACTGGTCAATGTCAATTTGGTGTACAGACCCTCCTGCATATTCCCCCAAAAAGCGATTGGAAATGGTTCGGAAAGAATCCACCGAATCGCTGACAAAGTATTCTGTGTTTCCTGTGTTTTGCCCCAAAAGTCCCTTTTGCTGCAAAATTTCCCGCAAGCGGTGGGCTGTTTCCCGACCGGGGTCAATGAGGGTAACTTTTGTGCCAACAACATCCCCAATAATATCCGCAATTAGGGGATAATGTGTACAGCCCAAAATTAAGGTGTCAATATCTTGCCGTGCCATCTCTTGCAAATATTCCTTTGCAATGGCGGTGGTAATGGGGTTGCCTTTGCCCAAATAGCCGTTTTCCACCAAGGGAACAAACATGGGACAAGCACGAGCAGAGATAACACAATTTTCTAGTTGTTTCCGCAGTTGCTGGGCATAGCTTTGACTACGAATGGTAGCAGCAGTGCCAATTACCCCAATGTGCCCGTTTTTTGTGGCGGTTGCGGCTGCCTTTGCAGTGGATTCCACAACCCCCAAAAAAGGGACTGGCAAAGATTGTGCAAGCTCTTGGGGTAAAATGCTGCTGACTGTGCCACAAGCCGCCATGATACATTTTACATTTTTGGATAAAAGAAATGCAATATCTTGCTTTGCATATTCCAAAATAATTTTGGGGCTTCTTCCTCCATAAGGAACCCTTCCGGTATCCCCAAAGTATACAATATCCTCTTGTGGTAAAACTTTTTTCAATTCCCGAACAGCAGTTAGACCACCAAGACCAGAATCAAATACACCAATAGGACGATTATCCATTCTGTTTCCCCGCCCTTTCCAGTGCCAGCTGGATAAGCTGTTCCAAAAGTTCAGGGAGGGGTGTGCCATAGTGTGCCATTAACTGGGGATACATGCTAATAGCAGTAAAGCCAGGGAGGGTGTTCAGCTCATTCACTAAGATAGCACCAGTGCCTTTTTCTACAAAGAAATCTGCACGGGTAAGACCCTCGCAGCCCAAAGCCTTGTATGCTTTTACTGCCTGTTGTTGTACCTGCTCTAGCTGTTCTTGAGAAAGGTTAGCGGGAATTTGGGTGCGAGATGTGCCGCTGATGTATTTGTCATCATAGGTGTAAAAATCTTGACTTGCCAAAATTTCTCCCGGAAGGGTAGCAGTGGGGCAGTGGTTGCCAATGACGGCGCATTCTACTTCTTGGCCCTCTACAAACCGTTCAAAAACAATTTTCTTATCCTCAGCATAGGCAATTTCAATAGCTTTTTTCAGTTCTTGTGGATTGTTTGCCTTGCTAATGCCTACACTGCTGCCAGCATTGGCAGGCTTTACAAAAATAGGCCAGCCTAGTTTTTTCTCCAAACGGCTGCACAAGATATCAAAGTTATTTAGGGCATCAATCCCCCATGCCCAGTCCCATTCACAACGAGCAATGCCAGCAGCATCCAACAAGGTGTTTGCCACAGCTTTATCCATACACACTGCACTTGCCAAAACCCCACATCCCACATAGGGAATACCAGACAGCTCTAGCAGCCCTTGTACAGTGCCATCTTCGCCATTTTTGCCGTGAAGGATAGGCAACACTACATCCACATGCAAAACAACGGGAGTTTTCTCCAAAAGAATCAGGCCCTGGTGGGTGGAGTCGGGGCTGAGGACACAGGGGGTTACATCTCCTTGCTGCCAACTGCCGTCCTTAATAGCAGAGGGCTGGCCTCGGAACAGCAACCATTGCCCTTGTTTTGTAATTCCAACATAATAAACATCATAGTGGGAGGAATCCAGATGTTCCGCCCAGCAACTGGCAGAAAGGCAGCTGATTTCGTGCTCGCTGGAAGCACCGCCAAACAAAAGCACAGCAGTTTGCTTTGACATAAACAATCTCCTTTTTGGCACAATGTGCGCTATAAAATCTGAAGGCACTTTGCATTGTGAAATGTAAAAAATGCCCCTTATTTCATAAGTATGACTATGATACCATATTTTAGTAGTGTTGTCACTTGCTACACAGCCAAAAACAAGGCGAACATAGGCAAAAAATCCGTACAAAACGCAATTTTGGTACTTGACGAAAAGGGATACACTGTGGTAATATGAAAGCACCTCTTTGTGCAGGGGTATTTTTTGTGTGCAAAATTGCATGCGTCCCTGCCTGCATGAGGGAGGCTAAACGAACCGTTAAAATGGAGGTGCCGAAGAATGAGAGTGAAAATTACACTGGCCTGCACAGAGTGCAAACAGCGCAATTACAACACCATGAAGAACAAGAAGAACAGCCCCGACCGGCTGGAGATGAAGAAGTATTGCCGTTTCTGCAAAAAGCATACTACTCATCGCGAGACAAAGTAAGAAAGGCGGAGCAATATGGCTGATAAGCAAAATGCCGCAAAAGCCGAAAAGAGCAAAGCCCCTTCTGGAAAGTCTCAGAAGAAAGCCAATGTTTTCGTCCGGTTCTTTCAATCAGCCAAAAATACCGCTGCACGTCTGGGAAGGTATTTCCGTGATGTGAAAAGCGAGATGAAAAAGGTTGTATGGCCGGGCAAAAAGCAAATCATCAACAACACCATTGTGGTGCTGGTGGTGATGGCCATCGCCAGCGTAATTGTTCTGGCTTTGGATACCAGCTTCATCACTTTGCTGAAGTTGGCAATCGGCGCGTAAGGTTGACTTTGATACGCGGAATGTAACGCAGACGGAGGTGCAGCAAAGATGGAAGAACAGGCAATGTGGTATGTTGTGCATACCTATTCCGGCTATGAAAACAAGGTGGCAGACACCTTGCAGACCATTGTGGAGAACCGTCGTTTGCAGGATCTAATTCATGAGGTGCGTGTTCCTACCGAGCAGGCACTGGAAATGAAAGACGGCAAAGAGCGTATGGTAGAGCGAAAGCTGTTTCCCGGCTATGTGCTGGTGAAAATGGTGATGACCGACGAAAGCTGGTACATCGTTCGTAACTGCCGTGGTGTAACCGGATTTGTAGGGCCTTCCTCCAAGCCGGTGCCCCTTTCTCAAAAAGAGGTGGATGCTCTTGGCGTGGATACCCGCGAGCAGCTTACGGTTGATTATGAGGTGGGTGACAATGTTGAGATTACCGCAGGGCCGCTGAAAGGCTTTGTAGGTATTGTAGGCAACATCGACCTTGAGAAAAATCAGGTAAAGGTAACAGTTTCTATGTTTGGACGGGAAACCCCTGCCGAGCTGGAACTGAACCAAGTAAAACCAATCTAAAACAAAACACAACAACTGGTAAGAGCCGTCGTAGTGCGGTTTTTATAGGGTATGGGAGTTCCATGCCCGTGGGAGGGCACGGCGTGTGTGCCGCAAGCCCGCTAACTTACCACAAATTTTGGAGGTGCAGTTAAAATGGCGCAAAAGGTAACTGGCTACATTAAGCTTCAGATTCCCGCCGGTAAAGCAACCCCGGCACCGCCCGTTGGTCCTGCTCTGGGTCAGCACGGCGTAAACATTATGGCGTTCACTAAGGAATTTAATGAGCGTACCAAGAACGATATCGGCTATGTAATTCCTGTTGTAATTACTGTATATGCTGACCGTTCCTTTAGTTTTATCACCAAGACCCCTCCTGCAGCTGTTCTGATTAAGAAGGCTTGCGGTATTGAGAGTGGTT
>ERZ1643251.1219-NODE-1219-length-30253-cov-6.159646_pt1 | contig 30253 bp, 37 predicted proteins | sample MGYA00579261_ERZ1643251 | MGnify/ENA primary metagenome ERZ1643251 (study PRJEB29033, sample SAMEA4952267) | chicken gut metagenome | biome: Broiler Chicken; feature: Gastrointestinal Tract; material: Caecum | place: Ireland | collected 2018 | study: Broiler... | reverse complement strand
AATCATCTGCATTTGCCTGATTTGTACCAGCGCCTCCGCCACCACCAGCAACAGCAACTATTTCGTTCTGATGATCTTTATAATTAGATATTGTTCCGTCTCCGCGAAGATTAGTAGTTATTGAAGTAGCTCCACCGCCGCCCCAGGAACCGCTATATCCATTGCCTCCGCCGTTCCAACCGGCTCCCCCAAGTGCTCCAGGAGAAGATTGAGTTCCTTCTCCACCTACGGCTATATACAAAGTATCTCCAGAATATATGTTTAAATAACCTATTGTCTTGCCGCCATATCCAATTTGTTGAGAGTCTGACTAAAAACCACCAGCTGCTCCGTATAGCTCTATTTTATATTTACCAGACTTATTAGCTGTCCAAGTCTGAATACCGCCTGTATAGTTAAACTCGTAAATATCTGCGGCGTACACTTTATTTCCAGTTATTATACACGCCAAAAGAACAATAGCTACCTATAATCTAGCTACTGCCCCCCCCCCTTATTTTAAAAGTCTTAAATACATTTCTCATACGTTTTCACCGCCAAAAATAAAAGCACCAAGACATAAACATCAAAATTAAACTCTTAAATTAAAAAATTTTATTATTTTAATAATAAAGATTTAAAATAAGACCAAAATCTTAATATTTAAGTATGTCTTGGTGCTATAAGCTATGCACTAAACTTAATTAGTTATTAAACATCCATCCACTGAAGTTATAACCAGGTCTACTGTAATCTCTGGATGGTTACAGAGTTTACGACTGTCCTTGTTTCAATTAAACTGATATCCTCTAAAGTTGTATCCTGGTCTAAAACTGTCATTTATTCTCTTTGTTTCGTTTTCTATCAACTCCCAAGTGCTCGGCTAACTATAACTCTGTCCAGTACTACTATCTGTATATGTACCATCGTTAGGGTCTACAGTCAACTTGTATAATGGTTCCCATTGAGCATACAATGTTATATTTCCCCAAAATACATAAGATTTTCCAGGAGCGTATGAAGTTCCTTGTCCGTTTCTATCAGTATTCCAACCCATGAACCTGTATCCAGGTCTCTAGAAAGAGTTTTGATCTACTGTTACATTCTATCCTTTCTCAAAATATCCAGATTTGTATGCAGATCCACTTGCTCCATTCGGATCATAAGTTATTCTGTAGAGCTGTTCCCATTGAGCATATAAGTCAGTATTGCCCCAAAACTGCGCCTATTGATATTCAGAATACTAAGTACCTCCGCCACCAGGATTTGTATTCCAACCTACGAATTTATATCCATCCCTCCAGAATAAGTTTTGACTCACTTGTAACCAGTCTCCAGAGTTAAATTTACTCTACTTATAAGGATTTCCGTTACCTCCATTTGGATAGTAAGTTATTTGGTATAAAGATCTCCACTGTGCATATAGAGTCTACTAAGAATTGAAAACCTTTTTATTTCCGGGATATACCCAAGTACCTGACCCATCTGCAGAAGTATTCCACCCTAAAAACCCATGATCTGTCCACTAATAACTGTTATTAGCTATTACAGTATCGTACCCTAAAGAAATTACTTGCTATATATCATTTCCTGGAGCTCCATTAGGCTTATAAGTAAGCGTACCTGTTACAACAGTTCCACCATAATTTATGTGTCCTGAATGCTACATATAAGCCCAATATTGAAGTCTTAAAGGATTCTAGGGAGTCTAGCTAACTTCTACCCAGAGAGATTGCCTTTCTAAGTCATTTCCCTCATAAGTTCCCTTCCAAGTATTGTTCCCACTATAAACTACGCTTGTATCTCTCCACAAGAAAGCTTTATATACATTATTTATTGTATAACCCTCTCCAAGGTCTAAATCCGTTAACTGCATGATTCCTTTAAAATCTACTTCTATCGGGTTACTCTAGTTTAAAGTACCAGATTTATAGAAATGAAACTCTCTCATAACCCAGTTGTCTGTAGCACCACTTTGAGCTGCAACTGCACCAGTCTACCCATGAACTATACCAGTATCTTTGTTTACCCAAACGTATTCTCTAACATCTAGGTATTCATCCTTGTACTTAGCCTAGTTATAATGATCTATATACACTCCCCAATCCTTAGACCTATTTTGAAATAGATAGTTAGTTTTTGGTAAGTACCAAGCCACATCTTCTTTAGCCCATATCAACTAGCTAGGTCCCTTTGTACTATTAGTTATATTCACGTATCCTAGCTAGTACTCTACATCAAAAGAATCATCTCCAAATACATAAGCGTTTTGCTAAGATGGAATGTAGTATGGCTGGATAGCATCAGTCGTTAATGCGCTCTGCCCCCCCCCTGATACTAGCATAACCACCTACATAATTACGCTCATTATCTATTCAGCTATCTTCAAGATAACACCACCCAACAAATACCTCATTAACACAGAGTATTTAAAATAAAACAAAATTTTATATATTATATATTCACAAAGACTATTTTAGAGACATTAAAAATTTATATAGTAAAATATAATAGGATGATTACTCACCATTTATCAGGAGAATAACCATCCTATTGTAATGTATTCAATATTCTATTTTTACTGATCTTCGCTATTCTAAGTGTTACTCGTAGAATCCACAGTCTACTCAATATCTTCACTTAAAACACTCTAAGACTCAGGAGTCTAAATTTTGCTATCTTCAGCATTATAAACTAATTTTCCAGTATCAGGATCTTTCTAAGTGTTACTGTATATATCTATAATGTTCTACACATTTTCCATTAGGTCCATAGTAGCATTTTCGTAAGATTCTACAGTAAATTCATCTCCGTAGAACTCCTTAGGTAACTGCCAGTCAAACATTTCATAGTAGCCATCGAAGTACCAGTTTAGTACATACTCGTCATCCACAATGATTGTATTGTACACACTGATTGCCCAATCATCACCAGCTATGATTTCAAAACAAATCTTAGGAGTATTCTCACTGTATTGAGAAGCTTGATTGTATATATCAGCAGCTAACATTCCACGAGTTTCTTCAGTCAGATTATCATAGATTTCTACAAAAGAATCAGGACTGTCAAAAATTACTTGATAAGACACATATCCATTACCAGCGTCTACAGCTTTAAGCTCTACATGGTCTGGGTCTTCTTCTGCGCGAGTTAAAACCCTTCCCAGAATATTAACAGTAGAAATAGTTGGCCCAGAAACTACTTCCGTATCCCCAGCTTGATAAGTAGTTCCGTTAGCATTGATGATATTTAAACTTCCATCATCAGCTTCACTAATTTCTTCACCAAGTCTGTTATTCATTACAGCGGTAGTACTTGAATTATAGTTTAGTATAATATACACACTGTTATTATTCAAGAAATCTACGTACTCTTTAAGTAATTTAATAGGTTCTTTACGTTCTTCACTGTTTAACTACTTAGAAGTCTAAGACTGTTCTACGGTTCCAGAAGCTGTTTCACTAGTCTAGATTGTCTAGCTATCAAACCCAGCAGCATCAAGCAGCTGACCCTTAGTGGGAGAATCTAACTTATAAGTAGCTAATTCATAGTCTTTTCCATCAACTGTAAGAGTTTCAATCTAAAAATTATGATTGTCAACTTTAGGAGTCTTGATAAACTTGAACCCACCTTGAGCTACGTACAAAGCTAGCAAGATTACTAAAATTCCTATAAGACTTACACAAATATAGATTCTCTACTTATTTGTTAATACTCCACTTGAACCAGTCTCTTCTATATTCTTCTTACGCTCTTCATTCGTCATTACTACGTCCCTCACATATTCTTATTGATTTTTCTTAAATACAAAAAGTTTACTGAATACATAGTTCAGCACTATAACTAAACCGTTGCTGAATACTTTTATTCCAAGATTAGCTAAAGTCTCATAAGTCCATCCAGTTACTACATAGGCTCCAGCTACTACTATTATTTCATCTATAACACCAGTAGCTAGTCTAGCTGCTACGAATTGACTGACTTCTCTTAACAAATCAATGATTTTAGTCTACTTGCTTCTGAATACAAATACTTTATTCGTGATGTATGCAAACACTACACCAGCTACCCAAGCTATTGCATTAGCTATAGCAGCTTCTACTCCAAAGTATTGACTTAAAATCATATAAGTCTATATATTTAAAGCTGTAGTAAGCACACCAAAAACTAAGTAGCTTATTCCTTCACGAGCCTGTTCCTAATCTAATTTTAACTTACTCATTTACACTTCGCACCCTATCATAAATAAACTGTCATTACTCCGTTTTTAGCAGTTATTGCCTTGAACTTTCAGGAGTTTCCATACCAGTTAAAGCTTTACTATACATATTCTCACTGCTATCCACATTCTTTGCAAAGCTAACTACTTTTTCAAGTATGTCATCAGAAAGTTTATAACTGCCAGTAACATTAGTTTTATCGGCACTATCATAAACCTGAATGCTTGCGTCAGTAAGAATATCGTCAGAATTTACAGTAATAACCAAGTCTGCGGAGTCTTCGTTCTGTAATTTATAAGTTATTACCTTTTCATCAGTACCGACTTCTTCAACTCCGTCACGTATAATGACCTTGTTCAAATCAGTCACATTCATATTCTCATTGTCATCGTTAGCATAAGAACTGATATATACAACCTCCACAAGGCTTAAACCAGTTTTACTTTCAGTATCCTCAGCCATTATATCAGAAGCCTTAGCTTCCTGAAGTTTCTGTTCAGCCTCTATAAGCTGTCCCTTTACGACCTCAAGGGAAGAATTTGCCTTTCCCAGCTGACTATAAGTAAACCCAAAAGCAACAGCAAGTATAACAACCATAACTGTTAGCACAGCGTAAAGAACAGCACTGTTCTTTTTAGTCTCGTAAGTTTTATTATTACTATCATTGACCATCTCAATAAACCTCCAAGCACATATTTAGTTTACTGTTTAACATAAATAAAATACTAAACAATCAACAAATATATAAAAGATTTAATCTAAAGAATCAAAACCATCTAACTTAGTCTAATCTTTATAATAGGATGTCATAGTTCCATTCCACTTAGTCTAAGCCTACCCTGGTTCGATTTCATTAAATTCCCTATTGTATTTATACATACAGGCACTAAGTTCGTCCATCATATTAAGTATATAAGCTTCTGGAGTATTAGGGGTTATAGGAGATCCATACTCTAGTTTACCGTGATGAGCAGCTAAAACATGTTGCAGTAATTTCACAGCCTCTATCTCTTCCTCAAGCTGATCTTCAGATTTTACAGGTATTTCCTCACCAGTTACACTATCAACTTTAGAAACTTGATACCCTATCTTCTGATTAAAAGCCTCAACTGCAACAGCCTCAATTATGCCCATTATATGAGTTTGTAAAGTCGCATAAGTACTGTACTTTGTCTAACCTGACTGTACATCTACCTCAAGTTCATCACACTTGCATACGTCATGCAACAAAGCAGCCTATAGAAGTAAAGGTTTATTTATAAAATTATCACCGTACTTAGCATTATATAAATCAGCTACAACTTCGCATGAATGCACAACCTCAGCAGTATGAGTTATTAAACCACCCAACTGAGTATGATGCTGTCCACTAGCAGCCTACCATCTGCTAAATTTGTTCCAATATTTAAGCAGTATAGCATAAGCTATTTTTCCATAGTAAGTTTCTATTGTATTGCCTATTGCATCCTGCACTATCTTAGCTGAACCCTCCAAGTCATCTGACCACTCAGCAAAGCTCTCAGGTGATAACTCACTCTTTTCTATATTGTATATTATGCAACTATAACCTGTCTTACTTTTTGCATAAGGTTTAACATCTACAGCAGCATTATAAACGCACCCATCTGATATAGTTTCCAGCATTTTGTCGTCTACACCAAATATCTTAGCGTCTACAACTTTCTCCCTGTCCACCATATCAAAAGTAACAAACTTTGTTACGCCATCTCTCTGTTCCCTTACGACTTTATTACGTAATACAAAGCATACAAACACTCTCTGACTGATTTTATCTTCTAGCTTAATATCTCTCAATCTTATGTATTCCATAATTTCCCTCAAGCTTTCAACTAATTTTAATGCCTTTCACTAGTTAACTTAAAAACATAAATAAAATTATTATTTGCTCAAAGTAATATTCAAAGTATTTTTATAAGTATATATCTCATACCTAAAAGTATTAAAATTCAGGAAGTCCAAGCATTGCTCTCATTTTAGCCATTTCCTTCATTTCTCCAGACTGTAGCACTTCCATATAGTATTCATGAAATTCATCCCAAGTATGTAAAGCTATATTACTTTGCTACAAGTTTTCCTACATCACGCTTATTAACATATCAAATAAAGTCTGCAACGCTTGAACAGCTATTTCCTACATATTAAACACACCCTCAGGTATGGGAATGCCAGCAGCTTCTACAAGCATCTGTATATCTCCATCCTATAAAGCGTCTATAGCAGGTCCACCAAGGCGAGCAAACACATGCATGCCAGTCCTAGGAGTAAATACACACATAGCTCCTAATAAAGTTAATAAGTCTATATCTCCAACATTGATTTTGACACAAACGGCACCACAGTATCTACATAATTTTCTAATTTCAGTATACTATCTTATATCGTCTGCCAACTCTCTGCAATGTTCTCCAGTTTGCAATTTCAGGAAGAACACACCATAAATAGGTATACTTATATCTGGTTCAGCACCTTGACCTATTAACTAAGATGCAACATCTCCAGCACTTCCGTCCATCACACCAAAGAAACAGTCCTATAAACCAATCACTAGTATCTCCACCTTCTTAAAATTTTCAAGGTTTTTAACATTTTCCACCAACTTTTCAACAACCCAAAAATCGACTCAATCTCGACCCAAAATCTTACTTTGTTAAATAAATCACATCTATTTTTCTCCCCTGAAACCAAACTTAAAAATTTGACCCAAGTATACCCCTCGAAATCCTGAATGTATACCCCTCGAAATCTTGAATGTATATTCAAATTTTTCTAAAATTTTTCCAAGTTTTTCATAGACTTAAAAATTTATTTTAGCTTCCTAACCTAATTCAAACAAGTAGAAAATTTATCAAAAAAGAGGAAATCGCTTTATTGTCTATCAAATTTTCTCAAATGTATACCCAAAATTTTAACTTAGGTCTAACCACTCAAATTTTGAAAGCATACACCGTTTTTTGTCTTAGGTATTGAACTCATAAACCCAAAGATTCTCGGCCTGTCTATAAAAACATCTAGCAATTCTAAAGCTATCAATTAAATTTTCAGGATTCTTAATTTCTTGACTTGATATAACTCGTTTAATCTTAGGCTAAAAGTTAATAAGCTAATATTTTATACCTTTTTCATAAGTCTTTTGATATAAACATAAGCTAAATCTTCCAAAGAAACATACTTCCTCTAAATTCGGAATCTACATAAACATCTATCTTGCCTATTCGTTTCTACCTATGGCTAACATAACTTTGCCATTGAATACTATTCTTTTTAGATTAGTACAGTTGTTAAACATTGCATGTACTACAATAGGATGACAAGTCTAGCTATATACAGAATTAGGTCCATCTATATTGTACTAATATACATTGAAGTCCTTCCCGAAAATTACTTCAGATATATCGCTTTCCGAAAAAGCACTAGTCATCACAAATGGGTTATCATCAGAATCTTCAGAGAAATCGAAATGATCTGTAAAGTCTACTGTTCCTTTATAACCGCATTTAAAGAACATATGACTGATTGACTAACTAAACTTTGCTTGCCCTAAATTTAGGCTCTCCAAGGATTTGCAGTTAAAGAACATATTCTCAGCAGACTTCTAAATTAAAGAAAAGTCTATACCCTACAAGTCTACCTATCTTAACTAAAGGCACCCTGAAAATAAACCTTGTAACTAAGCAGCACGTCTAAGCCCTATCTCCTATATATCAATGTATTCCAACTATCTACAATTGTCAAAAAATCTCTATATGTATATTACATTTGGTAATCTGATTTTTCCTTTTATCTCTGTGAGCTATATGCAATCAGCAAAAGTTCCTACCACATTTACAATAGGCCCAAAATCCAATCCTTCTAGGTCTACCTTTTCAAGATTCTCACAACCCTAGAACATAAAAGATGCGTTCTAAATCTTCACATTGCCTGTAATTTCTGCTTTTCTAAGATTTTTACATCCATTTGCAAAGTTACTTAAATTTATCAAAGTGCTATGCTTTACATTTGTTAAGTCAATCTTAATTTCTGTAAGTCCCTAATCTCTTATAAATTCCTATAAATCTCTAGCCTAGCTGAAGTCTAAACTGTCATATTCCAACTCTCTAAGTTTACTACATCCTGAAAAAGCATGTCTAAAACTACAGCACATAGAAGTATCGAACTGCTTAAACTTTATTTTTCTAAGATTTCTGCAAACTGCAAATAGTCCATCAATCCCTCTAACTTTTACATCCTTCTATAAGTCTAATTCCACATATTCGACTGACTACTAGGCTAGCATATTAGTTATGTACTTAAGATTTTTAGATCCTCCGGATATTCTAAGGTATTTCTACTTTATACCCATCAGCAGTCTACTTGCGTCTACCATATTATTTCCTAGTACAATCTCTTTTATAGATGAACAACTGCTATCCTAAAAAGCTCCCACCCAAGAATGAGTTACAAAATCAGGTATTCTGACACATTCTGAACCGTCCTATTCATATTTTTGTATATCTATTTCCCTTTTATTTTTGTCTATATAATATTTAAAAGGATCTTCCTTAAACAATAATCTGAATTTATTAGCTCTGATTTCGTACATTCTTAAAAGTTCTTCAAATTTTTCAGAAGTTATGCCACTGTTCATCTGTAATCACACTCTCTTTGATTGCCCTATCTTATTATTTATTAAGCACTCGCTCCACACAGCACGACTGCCATTCCTTTACCGCTAGACCTTGCCTTGACAGCATCTTCAAACCAACCATCTACAGAAGTCTTATTAAACCTAACTGTTTTCAAACCAAAAGTCTTTGCTATATCTTCTAAGCACTATCCACACTCAGAAACGATTGTCGTATCAGAACCTTTAAATATTCTTTTGAATCTATCAGAATCTAAGTGTGCATCTTTAGCTAAGAATGTCCAGCTCTCTTTACTTCCTACGAATGCTCCATCACAATGAAGTATATCATCAATATCAAAATCTCTAAGGTCAATCTAAGCATGTCTTACATTTTTAAAAGCATTTGCAATACTAACGACCTTGATACCTTCTACCTGAGCACAGGGTTTTAACAGGTAAGAATCTTCACCAATAAACTTGATTCCGTAACCATTTAAACCAGACTTCACCCATTTTCCATTTGCGTCAAGCTCATAACCTAAGACATACTCAAAATCGTCTATTGTTACTCTTTTTACATCATTTGCCTAAGCTTCTTTTTCTTTAATTTTATTTTCCATAACCTACTGTCCTTCCTTTATGTTATTTGTATTTATACTTAATTCCTTAAGCTTATTCTGACTTTTTGCTGCAGCTATCTCCCTGTTTTCCACAGGTTTTTTGATTTCCCTATTTTCCACAGGCTTGACTTGCTTAACCAAACTGTTATATTTATTCTGAGAAATTGTAATCACTGCGTAATTTCCCTGTATAGGGCTTATAAACTTTGTACCGTTCTAGTTTTCAATGATTTTACCATTAGCTAATCTAAGTCTTAATGGATTTATACAAGCAGCTATTATATTTTCAGGAGTTTCAAACTTAAAAGCCTATATCCTATAATCAGTAACTATATAGCCTGCCAAGTCACCATTTTCAAGCTCAACTTTCTTTATAATGACTAGCTATCTATTATCAACACGAGTTTCTCTAATAACTGCGTATCTCTCAAGAGTACCTTGAGTTCCAACTATTTCTCCATTGTCTAATCCTATATTTGCCATTGCATCAGGGTATTTTAACAGCATATTCTTAACAGCATCGGGTCTTAAATCTACATACTTTTTGTCTTTTAACTACATTATACGATATCCTATCGTAGTTGTACGCTTCTTTAACAATCCTATTAAGTAATAGTTACTTACTTTAATGTTTTCCTCACTCATATAAAGTCACTCCCTACTATAAAATTAAATTTAATAACAAAAGTAAACAAGATAAAAATAAGGACACTACCTAGTGATAGTGCCCTTATCTAACGACATTGTATTTTTACATACTGTCATTTACTCTATTTTCTATTAAAACCTTCCATTAGTTTGCTGAATCCGCTAACTGCTCCGCTGACCTATCTTCTTATTACTTGCCCACCGTTCTCGCTCTACTATCTTCTTATAGTAGCCATACCACTTCTTTGTACTTGATTGCTCGTAAACCTACGATTCTTTCTTCCAAAACTTCTGCTATTCATCCTCGTCTAAGTCTTTTCTATTCTTCTTCTAATGTATACAGGCTGTTTATTATAGTCATCTTCCTATAAATACTAAGCACTTACAACATCTATCTTATCCTGATAATCTTGAGATTTAATCATTCTAAGGGTCTGTTCATCTAAATCATTGCAGCTTGCTCTATCAATAAACTAAATCTATCTATTCTATCCAAGAAGCACTAAATTCTCTAAGCTCGGGCACATCATAAATACTTTAGGTATTGGGTTTAACTCTCCAAGTTCTCCTTGAATTTCACCAAATATCTACATGTCTACCATCAACATCTTCAAGTTTCCGAACCTACTAAAGGTTTTATGAAGATTAAATATGTCAGGCATCTAAACATTATTGTTTATAATGTTCCCTAAGTAAAGATTTCTTCCATTTACTTGTACAGTATTATTAGTCATCATCAACCTTATTACTGTACTTTCAGGTATTGCCTAAGATATAACATCAAGCACAACGTCAAATCTATCTTGTAGAGACTTATCTGTTTCAGCCTGATTGTTTCTTATTCTCTAAACCTGTCTAGGCTGAGCCTGTATAGTACTGCTTCCAAGAACATGAGGTCTATTCTACTATCCGTCAGAGAATACATTTACACCAGACCTAGGATCTGTTCTAATTGTTTCCTGCATCATCTAACTTTCTAACGGTACACAATCTACCTCATTGACTCTTACATTGTTTCTACGTATTATATCTCCCATTAACTCAAGCTTAGTTAAATTATCTAAGCTACTATCATATAATATAGCTTCTAAACTATCTAACTAAGCTCCAGAATATCTACTACTGCTTGTTTCCTAACCCTAACTGTTTACCTAATAATCACTTATGAATGTATCAAATCCATCACTGTCTTGCTGAGGAGTTCCTGTCTGTCTAGCAACTCTATCGTTTCTAACTATTTTCTGAGGTCTTTGTCTTGCAGGCTCAGGATTGAATCCCCAATTCCTCTGAAATTCATCAACTTCATCTGAGTTCTACTAGCTATTCTGATCGTTATAAACCATCTATTGAGGCTCTGTCCAAAATTCAGCCTAAATCTATCCCTAACTTTCCTGTGATTCTCCCTAGTTATAGAAGTCTTGCTATTCAGATTCATCAGTATTATCGTCCAAATCTAAGTCTAAGTCACCATCTAAATCTAAATCCAGGTCACCATCTAACCAATCAGAAGTTCCCTAACTATTCCCAAAGCCACCAAACTAAGAATCAAATCCACTCTACTAAGTTCCCTAGGTTTCCTGAGTTCTCTGAGGTTCGGAAGACTCGTCTAAATCGGAATCAAAATCAGAGCCAGAGTTTAAAGACTCTAAGAAATCATCGCTTTCAGAACTGTCTGTAAGGCTATATCCTCTGCTATCATCACCTTTTGTTACGTTTCCGTTAGAATCTACTGTATCGAAATTATACTAGCTAGAGTTTCCAACTAAACCTAACTTACTATACTCATCTTCGTCAGACTCTGTTTTAACTGCATCGACCATATCAGGTATATTATAGAAGTAATCTAGTATACCATTAGCCATTCCATTTTTCTTAAGAGCCTCATCAAAGTATTTATAGCTTTTCTCCAGTACATCCTCAGGAGTTAAACCACTATCTCTACGTTGTACTAGCTCATCATGCATGTTATTAAACATATAGTGAGTATAGCTATCTAAGCCATTCGGGTCTTGCTTAGTCTCACCAGATTCAGAAACCTCATCATATCTAGAAGTTCTGCATTTATCTGCACCGTTAAACCTATCATCAAATTGGCATCTTACTCCATCTCCTAAGTCTGTTGTAAATACCTTGAAAGGTCTAACTATTATTGCATCGTTCTAAATTGAACCTTCACCTGTAGCTATTGCCCACTTTCCTGATTTAACTTCATCACACCAAGAGTACTTCTTTTCATCAAGGTCTCCCCAGCTATTTGTTCCTCCAGCTATACCGCCTTTACCTACAATTCTAACGGTCTTCTGAGAAAGCTCAAGCATCATATGACCTATTCTACTGCTCTTAGGGGCTCCTGCATGTCCTATACCTTTTTCGTCCTGAGTAAACCATTTGTTCTACTGGAATATCGTTATGATTGTGCATCTACTATTACGTAGCTACTTTGTTACCAAGGTCTACCAGTTCGTAGCCGCTACATCATTTGCCCAGCTTATCCACTTTTTACAGAATAAATATCCAGGGTCTTTATCCCAGTTCTTAATGTCTTTAACCTTTCCATCACGTTTCTGAACTACTTCAACACCGTTCCTTGTAACTTTCTACTCGCTCTTATAAATATCTATGCCTTCAACTTTGCTCATATAGTTATCCATGGCCTTACGAATGAGCATTTCGTTTCTAGCAGCATCTTGTATCTCGTCAATTACGAATACGCAGAAATCTTTAGAATGACCTAGTCCTTCATCTCTTAAGTTCTAACGAATCGTTACCATATCGCTAACAAACTCAAAAGCTTTAAGTGTTCTACTAACGTCTATCAATAACTTTCTAAGCTCAGCACCCTAAACCCACTTGTTTTTCTGTGAATCTTCAGACTAACTATCTAAATCAGATTCGTCTCTCTCAATTCCTCCGCCGCCTGAACTAAACGGCCAAGCTATATTTACCTTATCAGAAAGCGGCTACCTCTCAAAATCAGGTATTACACTCTCTATATTGTATAATTGCTACTCATTTCTGAGTCCATGAGAGAATTGCTCAAGTTTTCCAGGGAATGTATTTGAACCACCCTATAAACCATTGAAGACTGCTGCTTCTTTATTTCTGTCCCAAGCTATCTTAGCAAGAGCAGCACCATTATCAGGTTTACCATCGAAATAGAATACGTTACAATTATCTATCAAAGCGTTCTATACTAAAGCAGAAGTCATTATACCTTTACCAGAACCAGATGCACCGTATATCTAAACCTAACACTTATCTGCTTTTGTAAAGTCATATCTGACTATACCTTTGTCACCTTTACCTATAATTGCGTTCTTCCAGCTAGGTATCTGTCCAGATTCAACTATACTGTCTATTACCTAAGAGGCCATTAAGCTACTCTGACTATAAATCTTTTCGTTTTCAACTATATCTACGGTAGCTACGTCATTTTGAACACTCTTTACGACTGCTCTCAATCCCTAAGTTGCCCCAGAAGAAGAACTTAAGTATTCGTTCATTAAATCCTCTAACTACTTAGACTCAAACTTCATTTTATTCTAGCATAGCTTAATAGTTATATAGCCTTTCTGCTTATCCTAAATGATTACTACATTTTTTATCGCGTTTAACATTATATTACAAATGTAATCAGCCTTAAGTGTCTAGCCATTTACTCCTATTCCACTGTCCTCTATAGCCTTAAGTAAACAATTCTTTATTTTATTGCTTATCCACTTACTTAAATCGTCATAGCTAGTAACCTTAACTGTATTATGAACATAATTCTTTTCTTCTGCTTCCTTCTTAAGCCCACTGCACAATGCATAATAGCCTGTCATAAAAGCCTCATGCATGAACGGATAATAGAAAGATTTGTTCTCTGCTATACTAAGGTCTAAACTCTGTAAACTCGGGAATCTCCCACTTTCCTAATTTGTATTACCTATTGCTTGTCCGAAGTAGGCTAAACCAGCATCTACTGCTTGCTCTTTTGCTCTAGCTATATCTAAACTCTACTACTTTCCACTACAAGACTAAGCGCCGTTCAAAACTCCAAGAGCATATAAAACTATATTCATGTAGTTTCTGTATACTTGAGTCTTTCCCTAAATCTTATCAGCCTAGTGATTAAAATGCCACTGCTTCTTCGTATCTCCTTTAAGTTGTTCAAAGTTCAACACGCCATTAGGAGTAAGTATTCCATCTGGAGACTATATACCAGAAAAACAAGATTCGTACAGTTCACGGAAAGTTTTCATTACAGAATTTACGTACATATTTTGCACATAATCTCCAAAAACTGTTTCTATATCACTGTTTACATTTATATCTAGAGGTATCTCGACTCTATTGCTCTCAGCCTCTCTAGCATCATTTATACGTTTTCTCTCTGATTGAATATCCTCAGATGTAGATTCAGCAACTTTATCAGATTCAGCAGAATCTACATCTGTCTCAGGTTTTTTAGATTCTTCAACGCTCTGAGTATCTCTCAAATCCTCATCTGTTATACCTAAGTCTTCATCTGTTATATCTATATCTGAATAGTCCTCAGGTTCACCAGGATCTTCCTCGGTATCAGTTTCGTCTAAATCCTACAAATCTAAGTCATCTAAACTATCAAAGTCCCCATCTTGATTTTGAAATCCTATATCGCTTTTACTGAATTCATCAAACTGTATTCCGTCTTCTGAACTATTTACAAGGTTTATATCAAAATCATCTAAGTCATCAAAAGAATCTTCAACTGTCTGGGTCTCTATCTGACTCATACTTATATAGTTCTTGAGTACATCAGAATTTAAACTGTACCCATTAGAACTAGGAGTTATATTCAAATTTTTGAATATGCCTATAGCTTCTTCGGCTAGTTCTTTAGTACTACGCTACCATAAACCGTTCTATTGTAGCTATTTAACTATTTCAGGCTTTGCAACGTTTCTCTCTATTTCTAACCATCTAAAAAGATGTATATTGCACATTACTCTACGATAACATTCAGCATTATCTACGATTTGCTTCTTTCCTTGCTCTGTTTTAGCTTTATCGTAGAAATTACTTATATAGTTAAATGCCTATATCTTATCGTCTGTCTACATATTGTAGAGTGACTTATAAACATCTAGGCATTTACTTATATCCTATAAGTATCTTTCTTGAATCTCCACTGCTCTTTCCCCCATTCAACCACGCTTTAAATGCATTTTAACCATGCTTTAACTACATCTCAACCATGCTTTATTAACGTTTTCCTTATGTCTTAACCTATATAATTTTTATACTCTATTCTACCTTTGGGAGATAGCTAATTTAATAATTGATTTCTAACATTATCAGGTGAGTATACACTGGAATTACTCTTGATTGCTTCTCTAATTGCTATACGCTACATTATAGGAGCAACGTCTTCACCCACTTCATCTTTAAGATTACTAAACATTATCTCAAGTTCAGTAGGTTTATTCTATTGTTCTTTCTGTAACTATCTAGCATACTCACTTAAATATTCTTGGTCGAACTTATAATACTCAGGTCTAGTTACAAAAGTAGTACTGTCTGCCTAATCATTATGATATAGCTATTTATACTGTATACCAGCCTGATCTAAGTTTTCAATAAGTTCACTCTATTTTATCACTGACTTAATATTTTGAATATCATCAGATATTACAACATCTTTAAGTCTCTTGAAGTTTCCGCTGTTAGCATCCTAAGCACCGTTAGAAGTTCCATACTTTATATTGTCTGCTAAAGTTCTTTGCAGAAACTGTATCACATTCTCTCCTTGAGGATCTATAAACTTTAATAAGGATTTTTGTATCACTATTTCTTCGATATTCTAATATATTCTAGGAGTAGCTAACCAGTTAAAAATGTTCTACAGCTTTGCTTGTCCGTTATACAACTGATTTTTATAAGCATTCAACTAAGTCTACCCAAGATTTAACTACTTCTTAGCTGTTCTTCCACCCTGTATCTTGACCTAAACCGGCTTATAATAGAATGCAAGTATAAACCCTTCTGTTATTAACACAGATTTTAAGTTATTAGGCTAGTTATAGTCCATCTTAGCCTTATCAGCCCAATCACTATCTGCATAGATTTTCTATTCTAAATTTGAGCCATCCGGTCTTGTATAGAAAGGCTCATACTTATTAGTAATTCTATTAACTTGACCGGGACAACCAGCAATCTTAATGATTTCATCCTACATACTTATTGTCGTTAGTTTTCCCATAAGTCTCACTCCAAAATCTCAATTTCTAAAAATTTATAAAATTCGCCTCTATACAATTTAAAGTATAAACCTCAGAATATTTCAACTAGTATAAAAAATCAGCCTAAGCCTGTAATGACCTAGACTGATTTAATCGATTATTTTTATTTGCCACTTATTTCTTATTTATAAGTTTATCTAAAAACTCAGAAGTATCTACTCTTATTAAACCTTTTGGTAACTCAAACCCTTTAAGCTTCATTATCTCAGGCTCGTTGTCTACCATATTCAAGAGCCTGTATTTCTCACCGTCATACTGTAATATATTGTATCCCCTAGAGTTTCCCACATCATCCTGATGTTCTCTAGATACTATAAAGTAGGTATTAGCTAATCTAATAAGTTTATCAAACAGTTCATTAGTATAAAAATCATCAAATCTGTCTATAAACACTATATTATTTCCATCGCTTATACTTTGTACGTTACAAGAAGCCATTTCATAGGGTTCCAGAATTCGTATCTTGTCCAACGGCCAATTTGATTTAGTACTACCCTGATTTGTAATAGATAATTTTATATCCTGTATAAGTTTACTCTTACCTACAGCAGAGTCGCCGTCTATAATATTGAATTTCTCATAGATTCTGAACATAATATCAGCGTACGGAGATTTTAGTCTATAGTCCACAGTTATTCACCTCTGATTTTTGCATTTATATCTTTATACCCTTTGCAAACTACACCATTTACTACTAATGTATCGTCCTTGTTTATACAAGACAACTTCTTATTTGCTAAGGCCATTACACTAAATTCTTTATCTGTCGTTAAATAACGAAGTACATTTCCTCCGAAATTATAAGCCTTACAAATTTTCTTAGGATCATCTATAGATATTATAGCAGCTTTAGACCCAGTAGATATACTCTTTAAGTCAGTCTCTCCAAATTTAGCGTTGATATACTTGCCTTTTATATCTACTACACCCTCTATATTTAATAATAGCTTTCTAATAACTTGACTGTTGTTACATAACTCTGCATAGTAATCATACCTAGCTAAAAATTCCTCATCTACTGTATTTATTAACTTACACCCACTTGGTAAAGAGGTTACAATATTTAACATTGTATACACCACAATTTAAACTGTATTTTTATTATAACAATCATTACTTAACACTGCTCATCAATTTCTTGATACGATTAAACTCTATCGGGTAGTAATTCAATTCTGGACGCTCAACACTTACACAAAATGTCTGATTTGTATAATCAGCGTATGCAGGATTACTATGAACATAAGCAAATATATTTGCATAAGGCATATTTGCATTTATATACATGGGTTCATGAGAAATTATATAGAATCCATCATAAATTATTGGGTATCTATAAACTTCCTTGAATCCTGCTTCAATAAACCTCATAGGAGAAACTGTATCATGATTTCCCATTATTAAGATTTTATAACCCTTTAAATTGTCTAAAATCTCTTTAGCATGTTCAGTTGCCTTAAAACAAAAGTCTCCTGCAACTATTACTTTGTCATCTTTTCTTACTTTGCTATTCCAATTAGCTATCAAAGCTTTATTCATTTCATCCACGCTTGAGAATGGACGATTTTCATACTTTATAATGTTATTGTGATAAAAATGAGGGTCTCCAATCACCCAAACATTAGGCATATTCAAATTTCCTCCATTGTATCAGTCTTCATATCCTAAGAGTCTCATGAACTCGTCTCCGTCTCTAATAAAAGATACAAGCCTATAAGATTTTCCATCACTTTTTAAAGAGTACCATCCTCTTTTTGATACGCTTCCTAGTAAACTTCCTCTGCTTATTATACAGAACACGTTCTTTGTTTTAAATATAAAGTCTCTAAGCTCTTTGCTATCGTACCTATCAAAATTATCTATGAATATTAGATAGGGCCCACCAGAAAATCTGCTAAAGTCTTTATCTAGCATGCTTCCGCTATCCATTATTTTAATAAAGTCTACCGGAAAACTAGATTCTAGTTTCATTCCACCAAGTCGATGTTCTTCAATCAACATCTCTAAGTCATTTATCATTTTACTTTTTCCTGTAGCAGAATCGCCTGTAATCACATTTATTGGACTTATTATATGAAACTGTATATCTATATTTTGTCCCCGTATACTTATATTGCTAAAATCAGTTTTATCGAAAACTTCTTTGCTCATCTTAGGCATACTTAAACCCTCTTGCTCTTGCTATTCTAAAGACTTCTAAATACTTTACAAAGCTTTTCACAAGCTTCTGATGCGTCTTTACATCTTACCCCATCTACAAAATAAACTTCTTTATTAGACTTATCTAAACCTAGAGGCACATAATCAGCATTTACTCTGTATATAGTACAAGGTTCCTCAGCTAATACCCTTATTACATTAGACCCTATCTCAGAAAGATTGATTACTAACTCTGGGTCATCTTTCATAATTATTGCGACCTTACACCCATTAGACAAGTTATCTAAACTTGTTCCTCCAAACTTAGTTCTTATATATTTTTCCTATATGAGATCCACTCCATCTATTTTAAGCATTAAAGTTTTTAACTCACTGTCAGAATTACATTTCTTGGCATAATAATCAAGTTTTAAATCAAAATATACGTCTGGATTTCCAATCTTTGTATCTGTTTTATCTAATTTAGTTATAAAATTCAACATTTGTACACCACTTCCAAAAAATATTGTATCAATCATTATATCCGATAAGTCTCATAAACCTTGCTCTGTCAGAAATATAATTGACTAGCCTGTATGTTCCATCCTCATAGACTAGTGCATTTAAAGCTCTGGGAGCTACACAATTAGGGAGTACTTTTCTACTAACAGCAAAGAATATATTTCTAGACCTAAAAACAAACTTACGAAGTTCTGCACTATCAAATCTGTCGTAGTTATCTATAAACAATATATATACTCCATCTTTATAGATTTCATCAATTTTTAAATTTCGACTCTGTATAAACTCCATATTTACTACGTCTACTTTGCTTATATCTACGCTACACTCTACACTATCATTGTTTACTCTAAACATTTGTAAAGCATTATACAAATCCCTCATAAGCTTAGTTTTTCCACTAGCAGACTCTCCGGTTATCACATTAACAGCATTATTGATAGGAAAGTCTATCTTTAGATTTTTATAGTTAACTGTAAATCTTCCATTGCTTGACATTATATATCACTCGAACACCTTAAACTTGTTATTCTTACCTACATTATATCATATTATTTTATTTTTGTCAAGTTAATGTTATAACCATCCATAATTAGAGGTATCAAAATCAGGTATATCGTATTCGCCTCTCCAAGTATCGTAATCTATTATTTTATCAGGAGTTCTGCTCACATATAACTGATCATTACCACAAACGCCATGAGACCTACATAACACTTCAAATAAGTCATTATAAGTCAAACCTAGTTTTTCAAGCATAGGGAATAAGTCTGCTCTACCTTCTGGTATTGTTCTCTGGGTTACAAAAGATGGGTTAAACCTACGTATATACTCCTTTTTATGCATATCCTCATCTATTCCTGCGATGCATACCCTATATCCGTATTTCTTAAGAAATTTCTCCCAGTTCTCCCAAATCGGAGAGATTACCCAATCAAACTCTCCAGATAAACTGCTATACTCATGAGTTAATGTTGCTATTGGAATGTCTTTTGCCATTATATAACAAGTACGTACTCTATCTATATTGTCTATTCTGCCATATAGTGCATTATAGGCTTCTTTATATTCTTTTGTTCTTCTATCAAGTTTACCATCTTTTCTAAGACGCGGCATATTTATTACCCCTTTAGCTTATTATAAGTATTTTACAGCTTTCTTTAAGTCTATTCGCTCTATTATATGCAAATACCTTAATTCTATTATCCTTAAGTAAAAACTTTTATAGTTATTAGGTATCAACTCTCCAGCACTACTTAAAATATCTAGTGCTACTTTTCTTATTCCACTGTACCCTATATTCTTTCTTATTTGATATACTTCATTTTTTAGTATATCATTAAAATCCAAATTGCCTAACATCTCATAATAGTTAGTTCTCTTTACTGACCCATCTGATCTTTCCATTCTGAATAATGATGCAGGGAATTTTTCAGCTCTGTCTAATAAAAATTTAAGCTCATTTCCCTTTACACTGTACTCACCTATCTTCCTACTTAGGTCAGGAAATAAACTTCCACCGTTATCAAATATAGGAGCAGGAATATAATCAGTCTATCTACCTTTTAGTTTTAAGTATCCCCAATTTCCATGATGCCTATCCCTATTTCCTAGTATTGCGTCACAGATGAACATGTCCCAAAATTGAGTTATCATTTTATTCTTGTTGACTTCCTACATTTTTGTATGCTTTTCAATAAGGTCTATCACATCTTTATAAGTATATGTCTTATTCTATAAGTCTGTTCCTTCGCTAGACTGTCTTGTATCTTTAAAAGAATGTAGAACGCTCTAACGATCTGTAAAGTCCTTAATTATATTGACTTTAACACCTTTATAAAAGCCTATCCAAACTGATTGACAGTTTATACCTAAACCTTGTATAAACCTCTAAGCTACATACTCACTGTATATCTTCTACTCTAGACCTGTATCCTAAAACTTTACAATGTAGTTTTCATTATCATAAGTAATTCCAAACTTTAAAGTATTTCCATCGTAGTTCTTAAAGTTTCTCATACTATCTAAAACTTGAAATCCATTGTACACTATCACCAACTCCTAAGCTTTATCTTCTATCAATAAGTTTAATGGGTTAAAGCTGTAATAACTGCAAAAACTACTACAAGACCTACGGCTATGCCTATTAAACTCATAGCTGCCCAAATCATTTTATCATTTGTTAATCTGTCAAGTTTCTTAGTATCTAAAATGCTCCCAAAGTTTCCAACGTTTCCAAGATTTTTACTATTGTTTTTCTTTTGCTTTCTACGTTTCGCTCTATTTGCCATATTGACTTCCTCCAAGTTATATTGTATTTATTTAATTTTTATCTGTTTAGATTTTAATAAAAGGAGACGCTTTCACCAAGCGCCCCCTTTCTTTTTAATATTGCTTTATCTTAAATATCTAACGCTCCACTTCCACCAAATCCAAGGTCTAAAGGTTTAGGAGGCTCTGGAATACTCGAAAATCCGCTTGCTTTTGTTCCGCTCGTTTTAGTAGGTTCCATAGGCTTTAAACCACTTAAACTATTGCTCGGCATATTAGGAATCTTCGGAGGTTCAGGAACTTTGATTACTACCTCAGAAGAGTTAATACTAGGTTTATCTGCAGCCTTTACTATATTTGATACGTTTCTTAACGTATCCGTATCGTCAGAGTTTATATCATTGTAATCACCCTGCAAGTAAACTCCATTGTTTTCGATGTATGTTTCTTTTACATGAGATACATCTCCAACCATTTCAAGATGATACACCTTTGCTCCACGAGGTACATAGCCATGCTCATTGACTACAAACTGAAAACCTATTTCTGTAAATGTCCAAAGTATATCAGTAATTATTTCACGATTATGAATCGACAAACCACTGATAATCTCATCCATTACAAGAAGTCGTCTACTATTTGTAATGACTATCAATGAAAGGATGCTTAACAAACTTACTATCTGAGCAAGTCCATGACCACTATCTGCCTTTAAACTACGAACTTTACCATTCGCAACTGTTAATTCAATTTCCAACTGTGGATATTGATTATTTCTGGTATATTCTTTCAAAGCAATACGCCTTGTCGTATTTTCAAACATGCGTTCCAGTGAAGCATTTAAGCTAGCTTCAAGGAATTTATAAGCTTGACGAACTGCCTCATCAGAGACCTTTCTAAGAATTTCTATTGCATTTGTCGCAATATCAAGCGCTTCTTTATCATCCTTGATTTTCATTTTTAAATCAAGTATACTCTTTTCAAGATATTGTTTACTCTTAATTGTAGCAGCTTGATCAAGTTCCAATTGATTTACATCATCTAAGAACTGTTTAATTTGAGAATCTAAAAGTATATCCATATTATATTAAACCGTCTCTTTCAAATTTAATTAGTATTTAATCACATCGTTAAGTATTACATTTTCTTTAATTGCTATAATGTAATAAATTCCTGCCGTTACTAAGTAAGCCAAAATTAAATTAAGGCTATAAACTTTAATTATATCTGTATTAACCACAAACATTAAAAGTATTGAAGTTAATATTGTACAGATAATTGCAAAATTATAAAGTATTGTCGAAATTTTATAGAATTTTGCTTCTAACTTTGAAGTTTTAACACCTCTTACAATGTTTTCAACTCCATGAAATTTAGCATTATTATAATGACTAAACTGTACTCTCGTTATATTAAACCAGATTAAAGGAATAATATAAGAGATTATCACAATATATTTCAAAGCTTCAAACATCTTCAACTTCCTCCACAGCTCTTAAACTTTACTGATTGTACCAATTATCAAAAGTATCTCCATTATTTTGAATTTGACTATCATCAGGAGTCATAGGATTTACTGGATTTTGAACAGGTTCTTGAGATTTCTTGAGGTTCACTCCAGATTGAGGTTGAGTTACGGGATTTTCAACATCAGGATTAAACCCGGTATTCTGATAGTTTTCTGAATTATTTATGGGATTTTCAAAGGTCTGCCCCATTGTTCCAACTTCTACGTTTCCTCCGAATTGTCCAGAGTTTTCTACGTTTTCTCCGAATTGTCCAGAGTTTTCTACACTTCCTTCGACTACCCCGTTTTCTGAAGGGTTTTGTTTATGCTTGAAATGCCCTTGCTCATCGAATACCATGTCTGGGGTGAATCCATACTTAGGACTTAGATTCTCTAACTCCCCGCCCATATCTATTTCTTGACTTTTGTCTGAATTTATTGCTCCAAGGCCCGAAACTCCTAAACCATTTGTTCCATCTTGACCATTGGAAGATATTCCACCAAGTCCAGTCTTCTGCAACTCGCCATTCAGTTTATTGTTAATGTCATTTGTAAACTTATTGAAGCTATCTAGGAAACTCATAAGTATTCCTCCTAAAATTTTTATTTTATTTATAATATATTTTAGCTAATATCAAACGCTTTCTAAATATCTAAAGTCTTACTAAACTTATAATTACTTAGGTCAGGTCTCTTAAGATTTTTACAAAATGCAAATGCCCAATCAATTTTCTCAAGATTTCTAAGGTTTCCTGTCTTACTGACCTACTGCTTTGTATCCGTTATAACTTCCTTAAGTTTCTAACAATTATAAAAAGCTCCAAAAGCATCCTTTACGTTACGCATATTTGCTCCACGTAATTTCACATACTCTAATTCTTCACATTCAGAAGCTAAACCATTTATTGTAGTAACGTTACATAGGTCAAACTTCTAAAGGTCTAAAGCCTTTATATCAGATTCTTGAAAAGTTCCACACATTTCTGTACAAGAATTAGTCTGAAAATATATGTTCTAATTAGGATGTATTTTAGCTCCCTTTAAAAAGCCATAAAAGGTTTTAACTTGTACCGTATCTAGTTTCTAAAAGTCTACGGGTCTCTTGAGAAATCTACAATTTTCAAACATGAAATCAACTGTTTTACAACTGCTTAATCTCATATTCTATACGATGTTACATAAATCTAAACGGCATCCGTGGAATGCACCCTAAGCATCTTCAACATATTGAAAGTCTAAACCACCTAAACTTAATTTATCAAGGCATTTACATTGATAAAATAAATGACGTATATTTCTAACCTTTAAGTCTCTACAGTCAGGAAAAATGATTTCATCTAAATATCCGCATTGATCGAACATATTCTAGAGGTCTGTCTATCTTCCAAATGATTTCATAAGCTTAACTGTTTGCAATTTTCCACAGTATTGAAACATTCCTTTAACGCTCTAAATATTTTTCTATTGCTCATAGGTTATTGAAGATAAGTCACACTCTACAAGGTCTCTACACCCTGAAAACATTTCCTACATGCCATGAAGTCTCTAAAATTTTATACCTTTTGCAGTAAATTTTCTTAGGTCAGACTATTCAAACATCCTATTGATATCCATAAGATTCTAAAAGTCTATACCACTTAAATCAATTGATTTAAGACTCTAACAGTTAGAGAACATTTCTATTGCCTATTGACATTTGCTTATGTTTTTAGGTAGTTTAACATTCTCTAAACCAAAACACATCTGAAAACAGCTTGTTAACAATATTACTTGACTGAAATCAGCTTTCTATAAGTCTATCTATTTCAAATTACAGCAATTTTGAAATGTTCCAACTGCATAAACTATTCCCTAAGTGTCGAATTCCTAGAGATCTAACTCACTTATTAAAATGTTTTTGAACAAATAAGAAATGTCTTTTATCTGATTACCAGAATGTATTACTTTTAATCTTCTGCCCTTATACTCCCTAAATAAGTTATTGCTTATATCGGTAACAAACTAAGGTATTTCTATTGTTTCGTTATAAACATTTACGGATTCTAGAACAACTCTATCCTCAGCATCTCTTATACTACACTTTACCCACTATCTATTTTTAGGATACTCTAACAATTTCAACTTGTTCTCATATCTCAAATATGCCTGTATGTTACTTAAACTCGTATTGCTTTCCTGTTTCTTAAGTCTACTATTATCTATTAAGACTTTTCCATCTTTAGAAAGTTTAAGATTTAAAATATCTCCGTTATTACACTTAAGCATTTGTACAACCGCATCTCTACTTAAGTTTATTACTTGATTACAATGATTTGCCTCCAGTCTATAACAAGTCTTACCGTCTACGGGATGCTTAAATCTTCTAGTACAGATATACTACATTATTCACACACCTCCGCCTGTATCTTACCTTTTCCTAAGTATGTAATTTTTATAAAACTGTTTATTGCTCCATTTATAACCGCTTTCAACAGAATTCTATTGCTTGAATCTTCTCCCATATAAGTTATACTTATATTTTCTATTGCTTCATTGAAATCTTTAATGTTATATAAAAATTTCAATTGTATATAACTTATAAGCTTCTCACGGTTTTGAGGAAGCTCTAATTCCTCTATACTGTCGCTATTTATATTATTATCTGTATCAACATCTAAACTTCTATTGTTTACATGAACACTTCTAAGTCTAGGCATTTTATATATCGCACCAATTATCTAAAGTATATTTATATCTCTATTGTCGAATAGTCTTATTGTATTGATACTATTTAATTCCTAAAGCTATTTATTTTTTAAGTCTGTTTCGTTTAATCTTAATTGTATTTCACCGTCTTTACACTGTCCAGCCAGCTATTCACAGTATATTCTATTTACTTGTTTACAACCTTTTAACCATTCAGAGTCTAACTCAATTTTATCAGGAAGACATATCTCTGATAGCTAACTGTTATCAGCTATCTAATTACTAAGTATCTTAACTAAACCGTTATTTTCCTAACTTATTTGCAATGATTTTAGGCTATAATTCTAAAGTATCTAATCTTTTTCTATAGTAGACTCATTACTATAAAATCTGATACTCAACTATCTTAAACTGTTAACTTCGCATATTGCCATCTGACATAGGTTACTGCGCATCTTTAAATTCAGCTAAGTTATAGCAGTATCTTTAAAAGCATTTGATCCAAGACTCTTTATTACACAATCTAAGTCTATATCCCTAAGTTTAGTCTAATCACTAAACTAGTCATTTCCTATTGTTACAAGCTCATTCTATTTAATCTTAACTGTTTCAAGGTTATAGCAGTGATTGAACTACTTTTCTCCAATGCTTACAAGTTTGTTAGCTTGCTAAAAATCTATAACTTTAAGACTTTTAAAATTTGTATTACTCCAATACATTAAATTACTGCTATTAACAAGTTCTAATTGCTCAACTTGATAAACCTTTATGCTCTAGTCTTTATTTCTAAGGTACATAAACACATCTTCACAAGGTACTATATTTACAAGTTTAGGTATTATTATCCTATTAGATTGTATTACGTATTTATCTAAGTATAAATACCCACCATCTCTTACCTTTATCTTATATTGAGAGTATATAGGCTATTTATCCTAAGCATCAAAATCTACTAGTATCTGACCATCTATACCCTCAGGATTTACTTTTATAACTAATTCTCTTCCTAAAACTAAAGTCTACTTTAGACGTCTGCCGAAACAATCAATGTCGTTAACTATTACAGATGGGTCTTTCATCTAAATATCTTTCATTTCTTTGAAAGACATACTTCCTGCTTTAGCATTGCTATCGAAATAATCTACAATGTTATCTGTTTCTCTTATAATGAAGTATCTTAAGTCTTTCTAGTCAGTTATAGGTACTAAACTGCTTATATTATAATTTTTAAGTTTACCCTAGTCTATAACAGTCATAGAAATCCTATACTTGCCGTTTACTTTATTAAATAAGTATAGTCTGACTTTATTATTAGTTAAAAGTTTATAACCTATAAGTTTAGCTCCAGTCTGTTCCACGTAGATGCCCCCAAGAAATAAATTTAATAATTTTATTTCTAATAGTATTCTACGACTAAAAATAAGCATAAAAATACCCCACATACCATAAGGTACATGAGGCATTTAAAAATTTTTAAAGTTTATTCAATTTTTCAGAACTGATTTATTACAGCTTAACCTGAACAAATCCCATAATTCCGAGACTATCTTCACGAGAATTAAGAACTTCATCATTGCTTAAATACTCTGCCAAATCGACAGGCTCTTCATCAGAAAGACCATGCTCAGTTCTAATAGTCTCTACTTCCTTAGCATTAGCAGCTCCCTTAGCCTCAAGGTCAACCTCAGCCAAACGAATGGTCATGTTAGACTTATCAGCGTTCTCGTACTTAATATCAATAGCAAGCACATCAGACTTCAGTTTATCCAGAACTTTCAGCAGAGTAGCAAAAGAGAATTTGATCTTATACTCAAGAGTCGTATCCCTAACATCTATACCAAGTTCGCCTTCTGCTACTCTTACAGTAGGTAATTCAACAGCCATCTTATTAGAAGAGTTTCCGCTAGCAGACTTTACGTTATCAAATATAAGCTGAGAGCGATAAACCTGGGCTTCAACTTCATTTCCATTACGTACCACTTTCTTAGTAAGAACCTTAGAAGTATCATCGGGGTCTACAACAGGTACACAACGGATAACAGCCTCAGCAGCGGCTTCACTCTTACCAGAATTAGATATATCATGTATAGCCTTTACAATATCCTTAAAGACTGCTCTCAGCATAGTGCACTGTACATCATTGATTTTCAAGTTCTGATAAGTATTCAAACTCTTGATGTAGGTAGGATTCGCCTCAGGAATAGTGATACTCAGCAGTACATCATTATCCTCACTATTGATTTTGCAGTTATGATTCTCCTCATCAACGTACATCTTAATATCTCCACTGATCTTACCCAGCATATTATATACCTGAGAACAAGAAGTAGCATCAAAAATCACAGTATTGTGGAAACTATCGGAGTCTTTACGAATATTAACTAAGATAGAATAGGTAGGATTATAAACAAATCCAACTTTTCTAGCCGAAGAAATCAAAGTCTGACGACCTTTATCAGCAGTAATCTTACCAAGGATATCACGCAGTTCAGAAGCTCCCCAAGTATCATACTCTACATCATCAGATATAATCGCATCAGAAGAAGGATAACGGGTATAAATCTTAAGTTTCATACTACTGTTAGGATCATCCCAACGAATAGACTCGCTCAAAGAAGCTACATGCTGAATCTCGGTAGTCTCAGTGTTATCAGGCAACTTCTTAATGATATTCACAGTCTTTTCACAAGACATGCTAATACTATTAGGCACAACCGCTCCGTTCTTTACAGTCTGACAGAAAGTAATATCAGATACCTTAACAGTATCAGTAGCCTTAAACAAAGTCATTACTTCCTTGATTTTGTTATAATTCATAATCAAAGGCTCATGCAAGTCAGCAGCGTGCACCAGCTTAGAAGTATCGTATTCGTCACAAATATCTTCAGTGATTACATCACTTACCGGAATAGTCTGAAACAGATTAGACCTGCCGGCACAGAAACTAACCTCAAGCTTATCATCGTCTTTCAAGGTAAACATCAGATTGGTCTGCTTGTTATCGTCTTTTGCTAAAATTTCGATTCTCTCTAAAACTCTGTTCAAATCGTCATACTTAATCATCATAAACTATTACTCCTTGCTTTTTAAAATTTTAATTAAACTATCTCGAAATATCTTATAGTATTTAATACAGGTATCTTACTTACTTTTAACTGTTTATACTTATGAAATCAATGATTTATTTATTATCATCACTAGTTTCATCTTCTTTTTTAAGGTTTACAACAGGATTTACATTTGTATCAGCAGGATTTACATTTGTATCAACAGGATTTTGATTCTGTTCTACATTAACACTAGATTGACTAGCATTATTCGGATTTGTATTAGAATTAAATCCATAAGCCTCGCCTTGAGGGTTTTGATACTGCCCGGGGTTCTGATACTGTCCAAGATCTTGATATATCGGCCCATTTCCTTGATACTGATACTGTCCTTGATTTTGATACTGTCCAGGATTTTGATACTGCCCATTGTTATAAGCATTGTATTGATAATTATTTTGATTGTTCATTCTAGGTAAACCTAGAACCTCTCTTTGACAACCAATGTATCTGTACTGCTTACCGAAAGCTAGTACCTACTCACCTATAACCGCTGCTAAAGAAGTTACAACCTACAAAACAGAACTAGCTCCAAAACTCGCAGCGTATTTATACTAAATATACATTGCCTAAGCCGCACAAACTATATAAGCTATCCAATCTATATAAGGTATAAAGCAGAAAATAGTCAGAATCCAAGGTATTAACCCTAGGTATTCATAGCCAGTTCCAAAAGCTATTTTAGCTCTGCACCAGCTTCCATATACCGGTATAAACTATCTCCAACCTTCTAAACCTGCCTTTTGAAAGAGCTTGTAATTCGCTACAAGCCTTAAAACCGCAACTGCAACTGCTAGTATTGCAAATACTATGTATATCATAAATACAAAGAATATTAAACCCATCAGGAATCCACCGAATCTAGCAGTGCTTTCTATCTCACCAACATACGTATACATTCAAAATCACTCCCATAAACTACGTTTATTAAGTAGTTTCTATCATATCTTACTGCCTATATCCGTTATTTTGATTGTATCCGTTAAAGTTTTGAGGTCTCTGACCCATCTGGCCTTGACCAGGGTTCTGAGGATATCCACCCTGAGGTCTCTGACCCATCTAACCTTGTCCAGGATTCTGACCCATGGGTCTCTGATTCTGACCATAGCCACCCTGGGGTCCATAACCACCCTGAGGTCCATAATTGCCTTGAGGTCCATAACCACCCTGAGGTCCAAAATTTCTTCCCATGTTTTGACCCTGAACATTCTGTCCAAATCCCTGGCCCTGACCGTTCTGATCGTTTTTGCCAAGGTTCATTCTCTAACCCTGAGGATTCTGACCCCATCCATTAGGCTGCCCAGCTTGATTAGGCTGAGAGTAATTACCGTTCCAATTGCTATTAGGAACTTGACCACCGGCATAACCATTAAAATTAGTCTGTCCATTGTAATAACCGTTCTGTCCGTTATATCCATTATAATCGTCACGGTTCTTTCCACCGATAGGAGGTAAACCAAAAGGACCAGCTCCAATAGGACCCATATACTGATATACACTATTAAAAGCCAATATAGGTAAACAAATCACAGGAAGTAAAATAGTTCCGATTGCCAAAAGGGTACCAGCACCGTATCTCTTGGCAAACATGACAGGAAATACAAAGATGTACAAAACATAAACTATAATAGATACTATCTGACCCAAGATGGGTATAAAGTTTATGAT
>ERZ1643251.1218-NODE-1218-length-30297-cov-17.410390_pt1 | contig 30297 bp, 33 predicted proteins | sample MGYA00579261_ERZ1643251 | MGnify/ENA primary metagenome ERZ1643251 (study PRJEB29033, sample SAMEA4952267) | chicken gut metagenome | biome: Broiler Chicken; feature: Gastrointestinal Tract; material: Caecum | place: Ireland | collected 2018 | study: Broiler... | reverse complement strand
ATTATCTACGCCGTAACAGTTTAGTACGCCATAAGAGTGGTTCACACCATCAGAGCAGCTCACGCCATTAGCCCTGTTCACACCATCAGAGCAGCTCACGCCATTAGCCCTGTTCACGCCATCAGAGCAGCTCACGCCATTAGAGTAGCTCACACCATAAGAGCAGTTCACGCCATCAGAGCAGCTCACGCCATTAGAGTAGCTCACACCATAAGAGTGGTTCACACCATAAGAGCAGTTCACGCCATTTTTTACCAAATCTGCTATATCTGAAAAAGGAATTTCTTTTACTATTTTTATCTTATTTGTGGCACATTTGCTGTCGTCTTCGCTCTCGTCGATATCTCCGGAGGCCTCCACCAGTGCGATTTTATTCCACGTTACGCACTCGTGAAATTTAAAACAATCTTCAAGCTTTTTGCAAAAATGGAAGCCGCTGCTGCAGCATTCCGGCGCTTCATTTGTTTTGTAGGTTTTGCCTACTTCGTAATAAAACCGCTCATCTCCTCCGTCACAATACCATTTGCCGTCTGTGTCTACTTTGAACATTTTGTATCCGGTGATTTTTTTCTTTTTTGTCATTGGTTTGCCTCATCTTTCATAATTTCTTCCAACAATTCTAGCTTTAAGTGAAGCCTTTTTGCTTTCTCAACCTCAACACCGGAAACGGCTTTGCCCTCAATTGCGCACAGACCGATGTCAGCAGCTGCAAAATGCAGTTCGGTTTTGTATTTTTCCCGGTATTTATCCAGGACAACGGAATCGGGCGGGGCTGGAACGCAGCGGAACGCCCCCTGCGGAGGGCTCACGCTCAGGGAGCCCGTAGCGTCCGATTTCAAGACCGCGGAATCGGACGGGGCCGGCGCGTTGCCCGCGGGTGCTTTTTGTGCCTGATTTAGTGCTGCGTTTAGTGCTTCAATCTTCCGTTTATATTCCAGATGAAGCAGCTGGGGAAGCGAGTTCACCAATTTTTTGCCGAAAATCGCATTTATATATGTTTTGGTAGTTGAAAGTGCCAACGAAAGTTCTGCGGCGACTTCTTTGTAGTCTTTGCCATCCATCAGCAAGTCCAGAACTTTTTGCTCCTTAGGTGTGAGAGCTATTTCAGTAACTGCAATGTCGGAATCGGGCGGCGTGTGACCTGCCTGCGGGGTGTCCACGCCTCTGAAATACGCTGCAAGTTGCTCTTTTTTGGGTGTGTCTTCGTTGTAATCAATAAATGATTCGCTTTTCATTATGATTTTTGAAATATAGACGTAAAGCGATGTCTTTTTTAAGTCGAGCTGCTCACAAATTTGGTCACAAGCACAGCCGGCAGCAAGCATTTTTATTATTTCCTGCTCTGTGGGTTGAAATTTTTCGAGTATTTCTTTTTTATTCATTTTGGTCTTTCCGGATAAATAATCGTTTTGTAAATTCAAGGAAAAGGGCGGGGGCGGAACAAGTAGTTGATTAGGGTTAAGCCCCCACCCGAAGATAGCGGGATAAAGCGGAATCGGACGGGGCTTTGCCCCTTGCGGAGCGGGTTGCCCCTTGCGCCGATTAAATACTATTAAAAATCACTCAGGACAAGCAAATTTGCATATTCTTTAGTTTCTGTTTTTACAAATTCTGCTTCGTCAATAATTGCTTTTTCTTCAATATTCTCAAACAGCGGACAAAGAACTTCTATTCTTAATTCATCATCCTCGTTTCTAAAGAAAAGAAGGTCAATAGGAATGTTATAAAGTTCTGTGTCTGCTTTTGCGAAAGGTACTGTTAGAGCGAAGCCTGTTGGAAAATGTTCCTCACCATCACAACCATCTTCAAGTCTGTATGTACAGGTATATCCTTCTGCTTGTCCTTCGCTTGTAATAATTGGGTTAGATGTTAATACTGATTTTCCTACAAGTCTTAATAATGAAAATCTTTTGAAAAGTTCTTGAAAATCATTGATACTTGGGGCAAGAGCTTGCAAGAATTGCAAAAATCCTTTATGGTCATAAACTCTATTAATCCCATTTTTAATCAAATTCCATTGTTGAGAATTTAATCTTTTAAATGAAATTGTTTCCTCTCCAAAATTATCATCAGGTATAAAGTAACCGCCATTCAAATTAATTTTAACGGTTGAATAATTGCCTGATTCATTTTCTTGTCTTCTCAACTCTTCTCTGATTATTTCAACGAACGCTTTTACGCTTCTAACCTCTTTTTCCCCGGGTTTTGAAGTATGTATTTCGTATTCTTGTGCGGAATCATTGTATAGAAAAGTTTGTTTCTTTGCTGAATATCTGCCGTAAACTGTTACATCAATCAATTCAGGTCTTTTTTTATCTTTTAATGCTTCTATTGCTTCTTTTATTAGTGTTGCTTCCATTTTTTATTTTCCTCCTTATACTTAATTAGTCATTTTGTGCTGCTGCGTCTTTTCCTGAAAGCTCCCGGATTTTTTGTTTTTCAGAATCAAAAAGCCTTAATTGGTCAGGATCATCAAGATACATTCCGCCGGTTCTGGAATCTCTATAGAATGCGTTTGCCTGACAACCTTTAGGAATAGTCTTTTTAACTTCTGCAAAGACATTGACCGCATTTTTGTTTTTTTTGTCACATTGGAATTTGATTTGGATGGTCAACGAACCATCACGACCATATTCAGCTACTTTCTTTGACACGTCGGAGAAAACCCGCTCAATACAATCTTCAAATTTTCTCACCCGGTCATCGTCATCTATCACTCTCATGACAGATAGCATGTCCATAAATTTGAGTTTTTCGTTTGACATTTTTATCTTTTTCCTTCCTCCAGTTCTACTGGTTTGAATATTTCTTCTGTTCTATCTAGTTTTTCGATTTTATAAATCAAGCCTTTATTCATTGTTTTGAGTAAGCCTCTTGCACTGAATCCACATCTTGAACAATCGAAGCGATTGTTTGTCATATATCCACAGTAGCTGCAAACATACATTCTACTCGGGTATTTATTGAAAAATTCTCTATAGCTGTTGAATATTTCCATCTGAATTTACGCCTGATTTCTGTACCTCTCTTTTTTGGTTTTGTGTCGTGTTCAATGTATCTGCGGTTGTTTTGGATTCATCTGCACGTTGCAAAATTAAAATACTCTGCACAAGAAAAACTCCACCGTTGATTCTTCCTTTGAGCTGGATTTCGTCACCTGTGCATAGGTTTGTGCCGCACCAGCAAACGCACATTCTCGGTTCACCTGTTTCGGATTCACAATAGAATACTGTTTTATACAGGTAGCTACCTTTTTTTGCGTTGAAATATTCTTTGTTTTGAAGTTCTATTTTCAGTACTTTTGTGCTGGAAATAATCATCAGTTCATCTGCATATTTTGAAACAAATTTCTTTTTCCTACGCATTTTTGCTACCCTCAAATATTACAAGTGCAAGTGCATTTTTATAAACGCCCATATTATTTCTGGTTTCCGGGTTAATGAAGCGCAAGCCTTTTCTCAAAAATTTGACTTTGATATTTTTTCTGTTAGTCCCTCCATCTTCATCAAGAATAAAATCGTGCCAGTATTTTGTTTCCGGTCGTGCAGGGACAAGCATATAAGTAGTGTTGCCGTTTTTCATTTCTCTATAGGCTTTTTCTACCCATAAACCTGCTGTCTTGAACGGAGGGTTGCACCAGTTAAGTTGGTACCAGTCACCTGTTAGGCCATTTTCATTAGATTTCTTTTGCCCATCAAGGTTATATAAACCGTCTTTTTTGAAATGCCAAATTGCAGGGATATTGAATACAGAACAGCACACATCGCAATCAAAAATTATTATGTCTTCTTTTTCCATAAGTTCATATAAGAACTTATCAGGAGTAAGATAATCATCTCTTTTAGCAGTGTAGTTATACTTTGCAGAATTAAACACTGTGCACCCCACAATCATCAACAAAAATATGTTCTATACCGAGGCCTAATATCTTCGTATAATCATTATCAATTTCATCAAAACAAGACAAATCATTATTGGATAATCTTTCATCTTCGGTTTTTTTTGTAAATAACTCAGCAGTTCTGGGCAATTTTGAATTAATGTCAAATAAAATAATATCCGGATTGATTTTATAAGTTTTTTCAAAATTTTCTTTACTCAATCTGTATTCAGGATTTTCAAGGTGTTGGTGCATAATTTTGCGTATTAAAATTAGCGCATTATTTTCTTTTGTTTGAACATCTTTGGTATTTAGTTCCCAATCTGTGAAAGGCACTACATGATGTAATTCAAAGATGGAGTGGTCATAGTCCTTTGTTGAGTTAATCCATGCTGCAGGTTTTATTGCAGGAGTAAGAATATTTTCGTATCTGTCTTTTCTTTCTTCCAGATAAAATATTTTTCCCCTGTATTTTTCTATCTCTTTTTGCATATTTTTCCTACGCATTTTCTAACTCTTTTCTCTTTAAAACTTCAATTTCTTGTTTGTTGATTTCAAATTTTTTGAGCAGCGGAAAAACATCAGGGTTTATTTTTAATGTATTCATGTTGTCAAGCCAGATAGAGTGTTTTAGCAGTAAATCAACTGCATCAATGCGGTTAGATATTGTTTCAATTTCAATTCTTTCGCTCTCGTGTAGCTTTTGTTTCTGACTTTTTTCCTTAGCTTCTCTTCTTCTTTCTTTTTCAGCTGCCCAATTTTTGAGTTTGCCATACTCACCGTTAATGAGCTTTGTCATATGGTTCCCCTCTAGCAGCCAGTCAATATTAGGGTTGAATTTCGGGTTGTTTTCAAACTTTAGGCCCTGCAACGTATAAAGAATATCCGCAATTTTATTTTTAAAATCCGGAATTGTTTCGGTATATTTCATATAGGTGTCAATCCCTACATTGCTTAATGCCGGCGCGCTTCCGAATATTTCGGTGTAAATTGATTTAAGTTTGGAAAGAGCCCATCTGGTTTTTGCTGCCTTTGATTTTGAATCCGCTTTTTCTTGCATTTTGTTGAGGTTTTCTAAAATGCGGTCTGAGATATAGTGTTCTTTGTCTTTTTTAAACAATTCAAAATCCTCAAGAACCATTTTTACAAACTTTTCCGGAACTCTGAATTCATCGGCAATAACATCTAAATCTGTTGTATATAAAGTGTTGCGGTGCATATATTCAACTATTAACCAAAAAAGGCCATATGAGCCTAAAACCGCCAATGCTTCAAGTTCTTTGCGTTCGATTGTATTAACCTGTTTTCTAAATGCATAAAACATTTTCATAATTTTTTCGTCACTTCTTGCGGCGATATCGTGCGAAAAATATGGTTCTGTTATTTCAGAAACCTTTGACATCTTTTTGCCTCTTTATGTGAATCTGTAGAAATCATCAAGAATGCCGTTTGCAATATCAGCCAGCAGCATTGCTTTTGCTCTTGGTGCAGCTTGTTCCGGCCCTACAAGATAGTTTTCTTCTTTTAAAATTGCAGAAATCGCTTTGGGTAGGTAATATGCCTCCCATACAATTTTCGAGTTTGTTTCCCGGACTTTCCTCAACGCTGCAACAAAATCGTCTGTGATAAAACCATTTTCTATCTGGTTGAGCTGAGAATTTCTTCTCAGTAATTTTTTAATTGATTCTATAATGATTTCAGATTTTGGTTTAGTAAACATTCTTTCAGCCTTTTTATTTTGAATATTCAGTGAGTTTTTTATTTAAATAAGCATTTACCGCAATCCGGACATGTTCTGCAATGCTGACATGTTCTTTTTCTTGCAGTTTTTCCAGTTTGTCCAGTTGATTTATGGTAAAAGTAATTGAACGCTGGACTTTTCGCTCTTTTGTCATTTTCAAATCTCCTTTTTATGTGCACAGTAAAGCAACACAAAATAACGAGCAATTTTTGTCGTTTTCGTGTTTTTATGCTATTAAATAGTTAAGTTATTAAACCAACTAATAAAAAGATTGTATAGTCATACTAACATTGTGTCAAGTGTAGCTATACATTGTTTACAAAAATTTATATTTTCGGTGTAATTAATGGCAACACAAGGCACTAGATTAAAAAAAATTAGACAAAATTTAAATCTTTCTCAGGAAGCTTTTGCAGAAAGCCTCGCCCTCTCTCGTGCCGGTATTGCGGCCGTTGAAGCTGATAAAAACAAATTTTCGCAAGATGTGCTATACAAATTAGCAAACAATTTTAATGTTAATCTAAATTACCTTGTTAGTGGTACTGGTCAAATGTTCTTTAATAACTGTGAAAATACTCATGTTTTTATTAAAAATGAACAGTCAATATTACAATTTAAAAATTGGGGCAAACGTTTAAGTCAAGTGTTGGTAGAAAATGACGAAACGCCGTATGCTTTTTCTAAACGCACTGGAATTAAAGAATCTCGTCTTGAAAAATTTTTACTGGATTCTGTTGAGCCGACAGTTTCTGAATTAAATGCAATAAAAAATAATGTTGATATTAGTGTTGACTGGCTTTTGTATGGCGAAACAGTAGAAAAAAATGCTCAAACAGGTGATATAAGTTTGAGCAAAGATGAAATTCTAAAATTGAAAAAGCTTCTTAATTCCTAGTGTTTTAGTTCCCCATTTAAGGTATTTATTTTTACATCAAAAAGTTCTTCAATAGTTGTAGTTGTATTGAAATACCTGTGGTCTATCTTCTTTTTAAGTTTTGTGAATGAATACGCATTAAAAGCCAGAATCAATATCAGTAATGTGATGACGATATTGATTTTTTCTCGAAACAAATTTTTTAACCCTACACTTAATTCCAGCATAAATTTTGTCATGATTTTACCTTTCTGTTTTAGACTATTGACCGAATTCGTCATAATAAATTGTAGTTTACATTTGTTATGAAAAAAAGACATTTGCTGGATATTGTTGTAGAATTGTAGAAAAAATTATTGAAAAGGAAAGTGTATGAAAAAGACTGCATTATTGTTTTTTATTCTGGTTATTATGGCAATACCTACCTTTTCAGCAGAAAAATCTAATCTTACTGAAATTACATGTGATATGGTCAGACGGGTTTCTTTTGGGGCTTATTCCTCTGAATCTTATGAAACAATGAGTTTTTTTATTGATGATAACGAAAAGCAATTGTTTTATGCTCCAAGTATGAATCCTTGTCTTAGTGCTTCAAAGTTGTTTAACAGTAATCAAATATCTTTGTATGGAATGCCTTTTGGTGATGATTTTGGGGGGGATTTACATATAAATAGAAATACTGGAACAATAAAAATGTTATTTCAAGATAGAAGCCAAGCAACTGTTGTGTTTACAGGACGGTGTACTAAAGTAGAAAATACTCAAAAATTTTAATCTATAAAGGATATAACAATGAATAAAGATATTTTTTCTCCAAGAGGTAAAATAAACAGAAAATTTTTTGCAATTAATGCTTTTATTCTCTTTATTTTGGGTGTTCTGCCAATAACTCTGCTTACTATAACTCCACAAAAAACAATCAATTACATTATGTGTTTTCTATCTGTCAGTGCGGTTCTGGTTTTAAAAGTTTTTAATTATAAAAAAAGATTCATCGACGCTTTTAATATATCTGAAGTAAAAGCCTATTTACTTGCTGGATTTGTAATTGTTTCAGGTGCTGTACTACAAGTATATAATAAATTACTAGAATTAAAATTACATAAAGAGTTAGGATTAGGTCATCAAAATTTAAATTTTCCTAATTATATAGGAAATGAATATTTAACAATCATTTTAGTTATATTTGGATTTCTAGCTGGTCTATTGTGGCTGGTTGCCTTGTTTAAACCTACAGAAAAACAAAATACTGATTATATGTGAAATTCTGTATAACAGAAAGAACGCTGTTTATTTTGTTAATAACCATAGCACTCATATTCACTAAATAGGAAGTTGAGAAAGCCCTCAAGAAACCGTAACTCTTGAGGGCTTTTCCCTATACTCAAAGTTTAACAGTTTTTTTGTTTTTCAAGTTTTATGCAAATGTAATGCAGTGCATATGCAGTGCATATAAAAAAATCATGCAGTGCATATGCACTGCATTAAAAAAAAATATGCAGTGCAATGCAATAAAATAAAATAAAAGAAAATAAAATAAAATAAAAGAAAATAAAATAAAAGAAATATATAAATATATTTCTTTATTTATAATCAAAAAAAATTTTTTTTAATTTTTTTTTATTTCTCGCAGGTTGCTCGGGCGCGTTTCAGTTAGGAATCGGAATCGGACGCCCGCTCCCCGCATAGCGGGGCGGCGGAGCGTCCGGATTTCAAGAGCAGCATATTTCATTTTAAAACATTGTTTGTTGTCTTTATAACAAAAAAGGATAATATTTCTTGCCGCGGAATGTTAAGAAATGTAAACAAGAGTTTTTGAACTGGCGCTTGTATTTGGGCAAGATTGCTGTGTAGTTGGTTAGTTGGTTAACGTAGAAAATAATTTTAAATCGGGCTTAAAATGCAAATAAGAAAAGCAATGAATCCTGAATGTTTTCAGGCGTTCATTGCGCGAGACGCCGGCGCTTGACCGGCTATCGTGTAGATAAGTGACATAGGCGTATTGCGGTTGAGCTGTCATCACTCCTTATCGGTTTAGACAGGAGTACTCTGCCCAATGTCAAGATGGAGAGGTTGTGGATTTAAGATGTAGTTGCGGCAATAGTATCAATAAAGCCGAATTGTGGATTCTCAAGGATACAGAAGATTTTGAGGCGCGAAAGCTTTTTATCGGGTTTTGTAATAAATGCCACGGGCCGGTTGTAACACTTGTTGAAAGTAGAATTTCTGATGGAAGAAAGTTTGTCAATGAAAATTATACCGGTAATAAAGCGGTTCGGGTTATAAAACGAGAATCAAAAAGATTTTTGAAAAAGCACTACAAAATTGAAACTTCCCGATTGTATGGGTGGATTTACGGCGTTAATACAGAAATCAAAAACAAAAGGGGAGAAGTAACGCAAATTAGGCAATATTCATCTGATTATTACGGTCAAAAGAGCCTGACAAAAACAATAAAAAATGAGTAATGGAAATGAGAATTATATTGAAGAAAATCCTGTTGAGCTTCCAAAATTAAGTGAACAACAGAATTTGTTTGTCCGCTATTACGGTATTGAGAATATGAGCGGGACTGAGGCGTATAGACTTGCTTATAACTCAACGGGAAGCGCACGAACCTGTTGTATTGAAGCGTCACGATTATTGAAAAACCCTAACATTACCCTGTGGTTAGACTTTATACAAGAAACTAAAAAAGAGCATATTGCAAATGAAATCGAATATTCGATTAACGACGCATTTAAAGAATTTGATGACCTGAAAATGATTGCTCTGGAAAGTGTTGACCAGTATGGAAGACCGAATATTGCCGCAGCAAATAAAGCTGTTGAGATGAAATGCAGGTTAAAAGGGTTAATGAACGATGAGGCACAGGTGAATAATTCGGTTGTAGTTGAGATGGGCGCTGTCGAAGTTCAGGGCAAAGAAATTAAGTTTGATGTAGGTGCAGACGTTGATGAAAGTTCCGGAAATACTTAATATTCCGCCTAAACTTTTTCCTGTAATTACTGATTTTAACAATTATTCAAGAATTTTATTGGAGGGCGGCCGTGGGTCCGCTAAAACTCAATCTATTGCAAGAGTACTTTTATATATTGGCGAAAAAAGAAAAGTGCGAATTTGCTGCGGGCGAGTAATCAAAGATTCGATTGAACAGTCTGTAAAGGCGGTATTTAAAGGGCTGATTGATGAATTCAAACTCAATTATACAGTTTCGGAAAAGGAAATAAGGCATAATAAATCAGGCACAACACTTTTTTTTAAGGGGTTTCGTGAAAACGAAATTGTCAATGTAAAAGGTCTTGAGGGTGTTGATATTCTCTGGATTGATGAAGCCGAGACCGTCACTAAAAGAGCTGTTGATGTCATTGTACCCACAATCAGAAAGCCGAATTCTAAAATTATTTTTACTATGAACAGGTTTGTTCGTAATGACCCTGTTTATGTGTATTGTGCAGGCCGGCCTGATTGTTTGCACATCTCGATTAATTATTTTGAAAATCCATATTGTCCTAAAGAACTAATAAAAGAAGCTGAAATATGTAAAGCAAAAAGCGAAAAAGATTATAACCATATATGGTTAGGTCATCCTTTAGACCAGGCCAACGATTTTCTTATCGCTGCTTCAAAGATTGAATTTGCAAAGACCCTTAAGTTCAACAACGAAGTTATCAAAAAGCATTCTGTTATGGCGGTGGACTTAGCGGGTTCCGGCGGTGATTTAAATGTAGTGAAATTGCTAACTCAGCAATCTGCAAATGGCTGGCTTGAGGAGATTACAGAAAAATGGTCTGAGCCTGATACAGATATAACAATTGGTAAAATAATAACTTTTTATGCTCTTTATAAGCCGGACATTTTGATAATTGATGCGGACGGTGTTGGTTATTCAATGGTTAATTCTATTAAAAAATCAATACCCGGAACAATTGCTTTCAGGGGTGCCGGTAAGGTTAAGAACATTAATAGTAATGCTAAAAATGCAAGAGCTGAGGGGTATTTAACCCTAAAAGAATTTTTACAAAATGGCTGGTTGAAACTTACATGTGAAAATTCTTGCAGGCAGCTGGAGTACTTAAAGGTCATTTATAAACCCGGATATGTTCTCATTCAAAGCAAAGATGAAATAAGAAAAGAACAGGGTGAATCACCGGACTTTGCTGACGCATTAATGATGGCGGTTTATGCAATAGACAAGTATTCTTATATGTTTCATCAAGATGAGGAGCAAAGTTTTGGCAGGGTTATAACTGATTTTAACCCATTCGAGTAGCGAAATCGGTCGGGGCTGGAGCTCAGCGGAACGCCCCCTGCGGAGCCGGACGCCCGCTCCCGCTACGGCTGTGTGAACTGGTTTTTTCTTTGCAAGTGAATTTAGAGAAAGGAAAACGAAAATGTGCTCAACACCTAAAATGCCTGAAACATCAAATAATACGGAAGTTATTGCCACACCTACTGCAGCTGACGCGAGTGTAACAAAGGCTAAAACTGCACAAAGAAATAAAACTGCTGCAAATTCAGGACGTGATATTAGAACTTCTGCCCGTGGGATTTCGGAAGAAGCAACAACAAATAAAAAGAAATTGCTAGGCGAGTAGCGAAATCGGACGGGGCTTTGCCCCTTGCGGAGCCGGATGTTACTCCGGCGGAGCGTCCGATTTCAAGAGAGCGAAATCGGACGGGGCTGGAGCATAGCGGAACGCCCCTTGCGAGCGGAAACCGCGCTTTTCGCGAGCGTCCGTATTCCAAGAGAGCGAAATCGGATGGGGCTTTGCCCCCTGCGGAGGGCTCACGCTCAGGGAGCCCGCAGCGTCCGATTTCAAGAGAGCGGATTTTATTGGTGCTAAATAATGAAACAAGAATTGACTAAAAAGTTTTTTGAGCAAAGGCGTGCAGAATTAGATTCGCCGTTTAACGAGATAAAAGCAGATTTGCAAGAGCTTGCAGATTACTTTTATCCTCGTTCTGTTCGTTTTTTAGCTAAAATGTTAATAAAACCAACAAAAGACGCAACAAAAAAATCCTTGATTCTACACCTATTACCGCGGTAAGAAATTTTTCCAGCGGAATGATGAGCGGCGCCACATCGCCAGCTCAGAACTGGTTCAGATTCAAAATCAGAAATTATAACATGGAAAATGATCATGAGGTCAAAAGCTGGTGTGCACAGGTTGAAAAACTAATGCGTGACGCTTTTAATGCCTCAAAAATCTATACAAAGCTGCCTATTATTTATAAACAACTCGGTGTTTTTGGGTTTGCTGCATTATCTTTAGAATCTGATTATGATGATATTTTTGTCTGTAAAGTTTTACCGATTGGCTCTTATCGATATGCAAAAAATTACAAAGGGCAGGTTGACACTTTCGTAAGAGAATATTCCGAAACTGCAAAAAATATTGTAGAGCAGTTTGGGGAAGAGAATGTTTCTGATTCTGTAAAAAATGCCAATAGGGAGAATCCTCACGCGTATTTTGAGCTTATTCATTTTGTTATGCCTAATCCGAATTTTGATACGACAAAAGTGTGGGCTAAAAACAAAAAATATATTTCTGTTTATTACGAAAAAAATTCTACTGAAAACAAATTTTTGTCCGAAAGCGGTTTTGATAAATTCCCTTATGTTGTATTTGAAGCAGAAACAAACGGTGAAGATGTTTATCCGTCCGACTGTCCGGGGATTAATGCTTTACCTGATGTAAAACAGCTCTTTGAAATGATTAAAGAGTATGCAAAGGCAATAAAAAAGATTGTATCACCGCCATTAAAAGGCCCCGCAAAATATAAAGATAAAACAATATCAATTTTACCCGAAACTTATACACCGGATGGTGACGACGGTGGTGAGGGTGTAAGACCGGTTCATGAAGTAAATCCGAGAATACTTGAACTTTCCCAGCAGATTGAAACAATGAAAAATACGGTCAAGGAGCATTTTTATAATGACCTGTTTGCAATGATTTTGAATACTGCTGAGCGGGGGCGCACTGCTACAGAGGTTAATGAACTTAAAGAAGAAAAAATGGTGCTGGTATCGCCATTATTAGAGCAAATTCATACAGGTTTAGACCTTATTCATTGCTGGTGTTTTGAAGAATTTTTGCGTGTAGATATCTTGCCAGAACCTCCCGAACAAATACAGGGCGCTGAATTAGAGATTGAATTTGTTTCAACGCTTGCGCAAGCTCAAAAAGTTCAGAAGATAGCAGCAATGGAAAGATTTTCAACTTTCACAATTAATCTGGCAAATACTCTTGACCCTATGCTCAGAGGAAAAATCAACGGCAGCAAAATGGTTGATGATTATGCTGATTTTTCAAATATTGACCCATCACAAATAAATCCTACCGAATATGTTGAGCAAATGAGAATAGTTCAAGAACAAAAACAGCAACAGCAGGAACAACTTGCTGCTATACAGCAGGGTACAGAGATGATTAAGAATATGGGCGGAGTTGACGCTATTGGTGCAGAATTGGCCGCACGGGTTGGCATGTGATGGACGCAGATGAATTAAAGCTGGTTGTTAATAATGTTCTTTTGACCGAGGACGGCTACAAATTTGTAAAACATTTAATTGAGGAATCCGGGTGCCTCGATAAGACTATTAATTTTGACACCCTTAAAGAGTATTACATACGCGGCAAAAAAGATTTCGGTCATTATCTGTTGGAGCTCTTGAGGATAAATAGTTTTGAAAAATTTATAAAAATCCATGAAGAGAGAAAGGAATGAAAAGATGTCAGAAGAAGTAAACACAGAAATTGATAGCAGCGCACCGCAGCAGAGTGCGCAGCGCCTCCACGCAGGTGGAGGGGCGGAGGCACGTTTAATGCGAGGAGCAAGCAACGCACCGCAGCAGAGTGCGCAGCCCGCCGGACTTTCTAAGGCGGACAAGGATGAGCCTCAGAGTAATAATCCTGATGAAAAAGCTGTACAAAATGCCGGCAGTGACGCCGGAGAAATTAAGGAAGATGTCGAAGATTCGGCTCCTGAAGCATACGATTTCAAAGATGTAGAGTTGCCTGAGGGTATGGAGCTTGATGCGGAACTTACGGAGGAATTTTCTTCTATTGCAAAAGAGATGAATTTATCTCAAGCAAAGGCTGATAAGTTTATGGGAATGGGGGTTAAGTTATCTCAAAAAATTCAGCAGAATTTTGAAAATGCAATTAAAGAAGCTCAGGTAAACAGAATCAAGGAAATCAAAACAATGTTAAACACAGACCCTGAGATAGGCGGGGCAAATTTAAAATCTACATTGCTTGAAGCTAACGAAGCATATAAAACCTTTGTTTCTGATGAGGCGGCAAACGTTTTAGCGGAAACCGGTCTTAATAATCACCCTGCAATAGTAAAAATGTTTAGAGATATTGGCAGACAAATAAAGGGCGATACCGTCAAGGGTTCAGGAAGTCCGCAACACCAAAGAACCGCCGAGGATTGGTATCCATCGATGAAAAAAGACCGCTAAGTCGGATAGGCTTTGCCCCTTGCGAGCGGAAACCGCGTTTTTCGCGAGCGTCCGAATTTCAAGACTCAAGACAAATAATTAGCAGCCAAGCTCCTTTTTCAAGGGCGATAGATTAAATAAGAAAGGGAAATAAGAGATGACAGTTCTTGCAACAAACTATTTAACGATGGTTGATGTTATGAAGCAGACAGTCGGGGATTCTATTGAAACTGATATTGCAGAAATATTATCAGAATCAAACGACTTGCTGGCGGATTTACATGTGATGGAATGTAATGACGGCACTTCACATAAAGCCGTTATCAGACACGGTCTGCCTAAAGGTACATTCAGAAAACTTTACGGCTATGTGCCGACAGAAAAGTCAACTACTGAACAGGTCGTTGATGTAACAGGCGAGTTAGAGGCTTATTCTACTCCTGATATTGATTTGATTGATCATTCAAAAAATCCGGCGCAGACAAGGTTAAACGAAGCCCGTGCTTTTATTGAGGGTATGGGGCAAACAGCACAAGAAACAATAATTTATGGTTCCCGTGCTGAAAATGACGCAAAATTTGACGGACTTGCGGTCAGATATTCAAAAATTTCAAAAGACAAAAAGAATATCGGATATAACGTTATTGACGCCGGAGGTACAGGCACTAATAATACTTCAATATGGTTTATTACCACAGGCGAAAACGATGTTGCGCTTCTTTATCCGAAAGGCTCAAAAGCAGGTTTGCAACACTTTGACGATGGTATTCAAACCGAAACTAATGAAAGCGGCGGCAAAAGAAAAGTCTATCAAGACCACTTTAAGCATAGTATTGGTTTGACAGTAAAAGATTACCGCTCAACTTGCCGTATTGCCAATATTGATGTTGACAAACTTCTTAAAGGTGAAGTGGATTTGCTGGCTCTATTAAGAAAAGGTTATTTCAGAATTAAAAAACGCATTAAAAAGAATAAAAATGCAGACCAGCAGGTGAGCAAAAGAACTTTTATTTATTGCAATTCCACAGTTGCTGAAATGCTTGACGCGGCTGCTTCTGATAAAGCAAATGTCAATTTGAATATAAAAGAATATTGCGGTGCTGATATTGCTCACTATAAGAATATTCCAATTCGTGAAATTGACCAGATTCTGGAAACAGAAGAAAGAGTTCTTAGCGAATAAGCCGCATATAGCGGCTAATTTTGGGGGATTTCTTAAATGCCCCTATTTTTGCACAAAACAAAATAGGAGAAAACAAAATGCTAGATGAATTATTAAAGTTTTCAGAGAATCAGGCAATTACAGCAACTGCGAATTCTGAAAATATTATTGACTTAGGCAAAGATAGAGAAATTGCGGCGGGCAATCCTGTTCCTTTACTTGTTACAGTAAAGGAGGATTTCAATAATTTAACAAGTTTAAAAGTTGCTGTTGAAACATCTGCCTCCTCAGCGATGACGGACGCGGTTGAACTTGCTTCCAGTACGGTTTTGCTCGCAAATCTCAAAAAAGGGAAAATGATTCCTATTTCGTTTATGCCGGTTGGTAATAAAGGTTTTGTAAGACTGAAATATACAGTAACCGGAACAGCCCCGACTACTGGTAAAGTTTCAGCTTACTTAACTGATGTTTTGCCGATTTCTCATCACAATATATAAGCCTCCTCTCTGCTTATAAATCAAAAGAGCAGGTTTGACCTGCTCTTTTTCCTGTTAATGACAAGAATGAAAGGTCAAAATATGAAAATAATAGTAACAGAAAAAGCGTGGTATAAAAAATCTCTTGTTGAAGAGGGTAGTGTTATTGATTTTGATGGAGACACGGTTCCTGTCTGGGGTACTTTGGCGGACGGAAAAAATTTCTCTGAGATTCAATCAGAAAAGCAAAAAGAAGAAACTCAACAAAACAATGTAACTCAGGATGAAACTGCTCAAAAGATAAATAATCCAGGATGTCAGCCAGAAGAACAAGCCGTCAAAGAACTGGAAGCCCTTAAAGATTTGGCTGTAGAAAACAATGTTTGGGTTGAGATTGACGAAGAAAAAATGACCATACCTGAACAAATTGAAAAATTTAAAGCTGCTTTAGGGGTGTAGTTTGATGGCGTTTTCAAGGGAAATGATTTATAACATAACGCTTAATAATCTGGGTGTATCTGCAGTAATTCAGAACACAACAGAAATAAATCCCCGTACTGCTGTTCTTAATAACCAGTATGAACTTGCCAAAGAGCAGGTAATGAAAGACTTTGACTGGAATTTTCTGAACAGGATAAGAGAGTTGACGCCGTCAACAGAGGAAAGCCCGGACCCGAAATTCCGGTATGCTTATGATTATCCAAATGATTGTATTGCAGCGCGTTATCTTATTGACCCGTATGGAGGTCAATATAAAAAGTTTGAGGTAACAACTGATTCAAGTGGCAGCAAAATTATTGTTTGCAATATAAAGCCGGCAAAGCTTTCTTACACCAGAGATATTGCTTCGGCGGTGCCCGAGGCATATTTTACATCAGAGTTTGTGTCGGCTTTATGTTTTTATCTTGCTTTTTTATGTGCTGAAACAATTACGGGGGCGACCGACAAAAAACAAAGTAATTATCAAGCGTACCAATATGCCCTTTCTAAAGCAAAAGCGATGAACGCCAATGAATCAACAGAAAAAGACGAAGATGAAACAACTTATCTTGATTCAAGGAATTGATAAATGAGAGTAACGCAAAATAGTTTCACCGGTGGAGAATTGTCAACGCCTTTAAATGCACGAAACGATTTAGCAAAATATTCAAATGGTTTGAAAAAATTAAAGAATGGTTTTGTGCAGCAGGAGGGGGCTGTATCTAATCGTGCGGGGCTTGAATTCGTCGGCGAGGTAAAAGATTCCTCTCAGAAAGCCAGATTGATACCATTTTCATTTAATACCGAACAAACCTATGTTATAGAAGCCGGCAGCAAGTATTTTCGTTTTATTAAGGACGGCGGTTATATCATTTATCCTGAAGATTACGGTGTTACCTACGAGGGAGGGTATTCTCTCGTTGAACAGTCCGAAAACTTATTTACTTATAAATTCGGTGAACAATCTGTTTATACTAAGGCCGCTATTGCTGTTGGCACAATTTGTTATGAAGATGAAGATTTAACGATTGAATATGGTAAGGTTACATCAATAGACACTGACGCCGGACAGTTAAGTATAGATAAAGATGATGAAAAAATAGCCAAGAGAGGGCAGATTGTTGAAATAGAAACGCCGTATACTACAGATGAGCTCTCTATTTTAAAATATGCACAAAACGCAGATGTTTTAACTATCTGCCACCCTAATCATCCTCAAATAGAATTATCACGGTATTCTCATTACGACTGGAATATAAAAACAATAGATTTTAGTCCGAAAGTAAGCCCGCCGGAAAATGTACAGGCTGTCTGGACAGGAAAATCCGAAAATCCAAGAACTTATACATATCTTGTTACGGCCGTGGATGATAACGATGAGGAAAGTAACAGGTCGGCAGAGGTTGAGGTGCAGGGCCGTATTGAAAGCAACTGGGCGGTAGGGGAATACATGACAATCACGTGGAATGCTGTTCCCGACGCTGTTGAGTACAATGTTTATCGTGCTGTAAACGGGATTTTTGCCTATGTTGGCACTGCAACAAAATGTACTTTTACCGATGATAAAATAGAGCCGGATTTGTCTTCAACCGCACCTATAGCCAAAAATCCTTTTGAAAATAATTATTCATCTGTAGTTAATTATTTTCAACAAAGAAAAATCTACGCAAATACAAAGAAAAATCCGCAGACTATTTATTCATCTCAAACCGGTACATCTGACAATTTCAATGTTTCAAGGCCGCTTGTTGCTTCTGACGCTGTTACAATAACTCTTTCAGAAAGAGAAGTCAATGAAATCAGACATATTGTTGCGATGAATGATTTGGTTGTATTAACTTCATCAGCGGAATGGAAAGTCAACGGCACCGATGGGGCTTTCTCTGCAAGTCCGCCGCCGGTGGCAAAACCTCAGAGTTATTATGGCTGTTCACATGTTATGCCTGTGGTTTCAGGTAATATGATTTTATTTGTTCAGGCCGGAGGTTCGGTATTAAGAGATTTGGGCTATACCTATGTTTCTGACAGCTATGATGGTGATGAACTAACTATTTTCGCAAACCACTTATTTAAAGGCCGGCAAATAGTTGATATGGCTTATGCCAAAGAACCGTTCCGTATTGTGTGGTGTGTATTATCCGATGGAAAATTAGCGGGATTAACATACAATAGAAAACAGGAGATTTCCGGCTGGCACAGACATGAAACTGATGGAGAGTTTGAATCAGTCGTATGTATTCGTGAGGGGTATGAAGATACTGCCTATTTTATCATTAAAAGAAATATCAGCGGGCAGGAAAAGAGATATGTAGAGCGCATGGCTACACGAATTATAAATAAGTCCACAGATTCTGTTTTTCTTGATTCTGCATTGAAATACGAGGGGGAGCCGGTTGATTTGTTGACAGGTTTAGAGCACCTTGAGGGGAAAACGGTATATGTTAATGCAGACGGCGGGATTGAAGAGCATATTGTTGAAAATGGCAGTATAACACTTAATAATGAGGCTTCTGTTATTTCAGTAGGTTTACCTTATGAATTTGAACTTGAAACTCTCAATATTGAGGGGGAAAATACTCACGGGCTAAAGAAAAATATAAATAGAATCAATGTAAAAATTAACGAATCAAGAGAGGATTTTTATATAGTCGGTACAGATGGCACAGAGTTTCAGAATGAACGTTCTATAGAAAGTACAAATGGCAGCGCTGATTCTGCGGCAAAATTGTTTTCCAAAGATGTTGATATAACCACATTTGCTCATTGGACACAGGAGGCTACCGTACATATAAAACAAAAATTGCCATTACCGTTATCAATTTTGAGTATTTCGGCAGTAGTACAACTTGAGGATGTTGCTTAATGTATAGAGCTGAAAAAAACTTACGTGATTTTAAATATATCCTGAACAGGTTGAGAAAAGAGGATAAAGAAGAAGTAAAAGCCGTTTTTGGTAAGCATTGGAAAAAGAAATCCATTGAAAATCTTATACATACAGATTTTCAAATCTTGTTAGGCAAGACTAAAAACGGAAATATTCCGGTTTTGATGGGTGGAGCATGGGCTGTTGATAAAAATAATCCGGCTGTTGCGACAGTATGGATGTTATCAACTCCGGAGATTGAAAAACATCAGATTTCTTTTTTAAGAGAATTAAAAAAAGAAATGAAATATTACGATGAAAAGTTTGCGATTACTTTTAATCATATTTATAAATCAAATACTTTAGCAAAAAGGTGGTTGAAGTGGGTCGGATATAGATTCCCAAACGAGGAAAAGAGGCTTACTCATCTTGATAAAGCCTTTTTGTCAGTTAAAGTTCCAGACGGGTTTGAGATATTTTACAGAGAAAGACCGGTGAAAGGGTTGGGCGAATAATATGTGTGTATTAGGTATAACAATGACAGGAATAATGACTGCTTTGAAAGTTGTGGGGTCAGTAATGGCAATCGCCTCTACTGCAATCAGCGTACCTGCCTCTATACAACAGGGTAAAAATGCACAGGCCATGTATAATTATCAGGCTAAAGTTGCAAGGAATAATGCGGAGATTGCTCAGCAGAATGCAGACCAAGAAAGGCAAGCGGGGTTGGAAGAAGCACGCTGGCAGAGAATAAAAACTTTGCAAAACATTGGCTCCCAACAGGTTTCAATGGCCGGTAACGGTATTGATATTACTTCAGGTACGGCACTTGACACAATTGAAGACACCGCTCAAATGGGTGAGTTGGATGCTTTAATGATTCAATATAATTCTGAGCGTGCTGCGCAAAATTATGAGCAGCAGGCTGCTAATTTTAATAATCAGGCTAATCTGGATGTCATTGCGGGTAAAAATGCAGCTAAAGCAGGGACTATTAATGGTATTGCGTACGGGCTGAATGGATTATCTCAAGGCTTAGGAAGCCTCAGCAGTGTTGCGGAAAAATGGAATCCTACTGGAAAGGAAACAGGAAAGACACCGCCTATTTCTAATACACCAAAAACGCCTAAAACGCCCAAAGCACCGAAAGGTTACACCGGAACTTTGCCGCAATTGAGCTTTTAAGAGAATTTTGTTATTTTGTTTTATTAGGTTTTGGCTCATCAAAATCTTTGCCAATTTGATTGAACTTATAATTGTAATATGTACCTACGCCTATAATGACAAACATAGCGATAATTGAAATTATATCACCTGTACTCATTTTGCATTCTCCTTATATTGTCATTAATTCTGTCATTTAAGCTTAAAACATTTTGCAAAAAGACAATATCAAAATAAATTCCGGGAATTAAAAAAACAACGATATTAGTTAAAGAAAAACTTCTTGAAAGAATTAACCCTGAAATACCACCTGTTAATACAACAATAACAGCAATAATGCTTGTTCTGAGTGAGATTAAGTTTTTATTTGCTTCTTTTAAATATTCCATAACGTTAATTATATTTTATTCTGATTTTTTGTCAATTTGGTAAAGGAAAAATATTATGCCGCAGGTTCCAATATATAATCAGCCCGCAGTTAGAAATCAAAGAACACCGCAGGGTTATAATCAAGTTAGCGTAAATGGCGATATGGTCGGGGAAAATATTGCGCGTGCAAATTATGTTCTGGGGCGGATGAGTGAAAATATCAGCAACAATATAGAAAAACAGCTTGACCAACTTGCAAAAACAAAAATTGTTGAAGTTACAAACAAGCTTGATACTTATGCTCAACAGAGCTTATATGATAAGGATAACGGATATTTTTATAAAACCGGTAAAAGTGCCGCCGGGCGGGCACCCGCTGTAATGCAAAGTTATGACGAATATGCTCAACAGGTGCTGGAGGAATCAGGGCTTACAGGTACCTACAAATCAATGGCGATTAATGCTATTGCTGCGAAAAAAAATACTATTTTTGCTTCTGTTAATAAACATGACGCAGATGAAACAAAGAATTGGCAAAATAGTGTTTATGCAGAAAAAGAAAATAATCTTTTAAATCAGGCTATACTTGACAGAAATGACGATTCTTTATTAGCTAAAAATCTGCAGCAGGGATATATCGCTATTGATTTGCAAGCGCAGTTGCAAAATTGGGATGAGGATAAAACAAAACTTGCAAAAATCGGGTTTGCTTCAAAATTTCATGAGAGTGTAATTGGTTCTTTATTGTCTGATGGCAGTTTACGGGCTAAAGAATATTATGAAGCCCATAAATCAGAAATAGTTCCGGATAAGCATAATTCAATATTAAATGCCGTTAATACCAATGACAAACGATATCAGGCAAGAAGTATTGTTGAGGGGTTGATTGCAAAAGGTTATTCTCTTGAACAGGCTTATGATGAGATTGGTAAAATAGAAAATATTGATTTGCAAGCTGATGTTCGTTCTCAATACGAAAGTAAAATGCGGGAAAATGACAGAGTTCAAGCTGAGCGGGACAGGGCCAAAAGCCAAGCAAGCTGGGATAAAGTTATATCTGCATTACAGTCCGACCCTGATTCTGCTTATCAAGCAATAGACGTTACCCAGGCACCTGACGCAATTAAGGCACAAATGTCTTATATTGAACAAATGCGTAAGTTCGGAGAAATCAAAACAGGTCATCAGGTTTATTTAGATTTACAGGAAAAAATGACTTATGACGCTGAGGGATTCAAGAATGCTGATTTAAACCAATACAGGCCGTACCTGTCCGAAAGCGATTTTAAAAGCTTTAAAGAAGCACAGGACAAAATCGGGAGTATGGAATATACAATTATTCAGGAAGATAACAAAGTTATTGATTCAGCTCTCAAAGAAATCGGCGGTCATGATAAAACTGAAAAAGTTATCTATTCAGAGGTTCAATCTCTTGTTAATGAATTTGAGAAAAGACATGGCCGCAAGATTAATGATAGTGAATTAAAGTCTATTGTTGACAGTCTGGGATATAAAGGTGAAGACGGCGTAAAGACTTATAAAAATATTGAAAAGGGGATGGCTGAGCAGGTAGGGTTTATCAAAACTATTACAAATGATTTTGCGTATTTTGAAAAAATACACAAGAGGCAGCCGGATTCAAAAGAGCGATCGCAGATTATTCATGATAGAGCCAATAAAGTAACGCGCCAAAAAAGAGAAGACTTGCAAAGCAAAATAGACGCTACTTATGCAAAACCGCATGAAACAAAAGAATTAACTTATTATGCGGACAGCTATATCCCAAAATTAGGTAAAGAACTGGGCGCAAATTTTACTATTGTTCAGGGCGGGCGTTATCGGCCGGCTAACGGAAGATATACATCCTATCATTCAACAGGTGAAGCTGTTGACGTTTCTATGTCGGAACATTCTAATCTTATAAAAGAGAAGTTTTTTGCTGCTCAGATAAAGAATCCTCAAGTTAGGAAAATCGGTACGTCAGACCCTTACATACTTGCTAAGTTCGGGTCTAATCCAAAAATTAAAGATGAAAGGGCATTTGACAAGCAATACGGTACAAACCACGTTAATCATGCTCATATTACTTTAAATACAAATAAAAGCAGAATAAATAATAACAATATTTATAAAGTCGGTAACTATACAGTTAGAGTTAAAGGGTAGATATAATGCCAGTTTTTGAAATCACATCACCGGATGGACGGGTTTTGGAAATTGAGGGAGATAAGGCTCCGTCAGAGAGTGAATTGGATAATATTTTCAAATCAATACCCGTGGAATCAAATAAAGGTTCAATAAATCAATCGGCATTATCAAATGTCAAATCAACTGATGATGAGCCTGAAATAGGTATGTCTATTGCTGAACGATTTAACAAATTAAGACAGGATTCTGTCCAATATGCTGCAAATATTCCGCAAAAAGAAGCGGGTATGTCGTGGGTGGAATATGCAAAGTTAAGAAAAAAATATGATGAAGATTGGGGGCTAAATACTCCTGATTTGAACCCGCTAAAATCAATATGGAAAATGAGTATTTTGGGCTCTGTCAACGAAAAGCTTTACCGCGGACAGAAAGAAAAAAGAGCCGGAAAATATGCAGATAATACAGAAGTTTTAACAGAAGTACCTGCACAAGCTCTGGCGGATTGGGAGAAAAAGGGGCAGATAAAAGCAGGTGAAGCATTTATTCGTTCGGACTGGTCGAGAACGATTCCTTTTTTGGGTAGTGGTACTGCTATAGATGAAGCGACTGACATCAAAAAAATTATTGATAAAAAAAATAAAGGCGAAGAATTATCAAAAAAAGAAATCACTCAGCTTAATGCCTATATTTTAGACGTTGCTGAACAAAATTACAGAGGGGTATCTTTTGGCGGCAAGCTTATACAGGGCGCTTTAGAGTTACCGTCTTTTGCAGGTGAATTTATGGCAACAGGCGGTTTAGCTTCAATAGGAAAAAATGCCATTCAAAAGACTATAACCAGAGGTTTGCAGGAGGCAACAAAAAAGGAGGTTGGCAAAAGGCTAACAAAGGGACTGCTTGAAGGAGCGGCAGGCGCGGTAACGAGAACATCTTTAGGTATGCCTCAGAGAGTTGCTGAGAATTACGGTATGAGAAAATTACATGAAAGTTTGGGGATAACTGACAAGGGTCAGGTTGTTCTTGAGACTGCTGATACTTCTCCCGCACTTACCTTTTTAAAGGCTTGGGGTGATACTGTAATTGAAAACTGGTCGGAAGAAATGGGTGCAGGTTTGGGGGAGGCTGCCGGTTTGTCTTTTAAAAGCTTAAATAAATTAGCCAGTCCTCTTGAAAAAAAATTGTTTTCTCGTGATACAAGGGCAGCTTTTATAAAAGCTATGAGAAAGCTGAGGCCCAATGCTACTGTCAAAGATATTATGACAAGAGCAGGCTTCAACGGCATTCTTGAAGAAATGGGCGAAGAACGCGCAGGTGGTGTATTGCGTGTCATTTTTGGTATTGATGATAGACAAGATGTTTCTACTTTTGAGAAATTGTGTGAAGCTATCAATCCGGGAGCAGAAGAATTATTGCTTGAATTAGGCTTATTTTCAATTCCCGGCTCAATGAGCTTTGCTGCTTCACAAGTTGCAAGGCATTTAAGAAACCAAAATGTTGATGAGCAAACAATTTCTGATTATATGAAATTAACATCAGAACTTGAAAAAGAAAAATTCTTAGGAGATATTGCTGATAATAAAGATTTAACAAATGCTATTAATTTTGAAAATGATGTTAGAGATTTAAAAAACAGATATTTTACTCAGAATCTTAATGCCGGTCTTGAAAAAGAAGAAGCTCTGGCCGCTGCTGATATTCAATCAAATGCGGTTTCTTCTCTTGCTAAAAATATCGGTATGGATATAAATGAGCTGAATAGAGAGTTTGCTATTAATACACAAAGTTTGACGGCAGAACAGGCAAAAGCACAACAGCAAGCTGATTCGTTGGTTTTGCGAGGCGGGGTTGAGATGAATGTAGCTAATGATACAGAACCTCAATTTCAATCTGCTATGTATAAATCTCCCAAAAAGGATTTTGAGGAATTTTATAATCAAGTATTTGAAAAAGAATCAGAGATTAAAGAAAGTAAATCAAAACAGAAAAAAAGTTATTTTGATTATACAAATGAGAATATATCTGTAAGAATACCTCACGATACAGTCATTCACGATGAAAACAGACATCGTTTGAGTGCAGAAGAGTGGCACAATGTTTTGAGCAACCTTGATACTCCTGCTGATGTTGCCTATAGCAATAAACCGAGATTTGACGGGCAGCCTTTGTTGTTAAAGATTATAGGGAATAACAATGAAACCTACGGGGTCGTGGTTGAAACTTTTGAAAAGAAACAGCCAATAATCACAACAGTATTTATAGATAGTGAAGAAAATATTGACAAATGGCTCAATAAAAATAGGGCTGCTCAAGCGAAGAATACATCTTCCGTTACCACAAAGGGAATGCTCTTGAGTCAGAACCCTAATTCCATTATAACAGAAGTAAGGAAAAAGCTCAAGCCTGTAAGAACTCAAGGAAGTTTTGACAATTCAAATTCTAACATTTATTATCAAGCTGAAAACAATAATATTGTTGATTTAACGGATGATTTTGAAAAATCGCCGACAATTCAAGAAGTTAAAAATTATATTAATAAAATTGTTGAAAACGGTACAAAATTTGCAACTTTATCGCCTGAATGGTTTGTAGATATTTCAAGCAACAGAAGAAGTAAGAAAAAAATATGGAATGACGGAAATTATAAAGGTTTAGATAGAAAAGGTAACGTGAGACATAACAAATATATTATGTCTTTAGAAAAATTGCTTGCTAATGCTGAATATGTCGGGGCAAAAGAAAATACCAAAAAAGACAAAAAGCCTAATGTCGAGAAATATCATTATTTTAAAACCAATGTTAAAATTGGTGATAAAATCTATGAAATAATTTTTGATACCGAAGAATATAAAAATGAAAATCAGCTTCGGTCGGACTACGCTAAACGTAGCTTCAAAGAAACCGAAGCTGATACTAACAGTATAACAGATAATGCAGCAGATATCAACCAAAAGAATGAAAATCCCCAAGGTGCGAACACGAAAACCGTGCTTCCAAAAGAACACCTTGAGGATACTAACAGCATAACAGATAATGCAGCCGGTTTCAATCCAAAGACCGTACATCTTTACAACATAACGGAAATAAAGAAACCTGAAACTTATTATCATTCCGGGGATGATTATAACCCCATAGATGACGCGCGAGGATTCACATATCAACGTTTTAATTTTGACGGAACAACAAAAGATAATTTGATTGTTCTATTAAAAAACAAATCTGATAAATCTACTCTGCTACACGAGTTTGCGCACGTTTATTTAACAACCTTGAATAATCTTGCCTTGCGTAATGTCAGAGCAAAAGAATTATTGAATACCGTAAACAAATGGCTTAATTACAACGGTGTTGAATATACAACAAAGCAGCACGAAAAATTTGCGAATGGTTTTGTTGCGTATGTAAAAAGCGGTAAAGCGCCTACATACGGCTTGAAACGTGCATTTGAAAATTTCAAAAGATGGCTTAATGATTTATATACAAATCTTTCTATGAGTGAAGAAATAGAACTCGATGACAAAGCAAAGACAGTATTTGATGAATTGCTCGGCGATAATACGATTGAGGCAAAAGATAAAAAAGTTGCGGAATTAATTGATAAAGCGAAACAAAATGCCTTGCTGCGTTTGAACTATGAATATGCAGAAAAAAGAAAAATAACGCCTCTACACTTAACAGAAAGACAAAGGCGGTTTAGAGATACTGCTTATGATATTTTATTTACTGCTGCAATTCATACAAAAGATTCTGACGGAAATCCTCTTGTAAAAAATAAGCAAGAACTCTATATGCTTTTTGGTAACAATTCTAATTACCAGAAGAAAAATAAAGGAATAAAGCTACGCAAAGAAAAAATAGAACAATATTTGCTCGAAGTTGATGACCCTTTTTCCGGCGGAGATGGTTTTCAACGTAATTGGGCTGAATTTTTCTATGACCCCGGGGTAAGTTATGAAAATATGACGGCGGGTGCTGATTCGGAGCTGGTTAAGCAAGCTTTGGATGTTATCAATGAAAAGCGCTATTTGTATGATTCAAATAACCTAAACAACAAAAATGAATTTAGCGAAGAAGATATAAAAAAAGCTCAATATGAATTGGAATATCTTATTGATGATTACAAAAATACTAAAAATAAAGATATTACTATGGCTGCTTTTTTTGATTGGGCGGATAGTGTACATCCTTATATTCAAGAGGACATTATTACACAATGGGAAAACAGAACTAATGAAATAGATAGATATGATAATTTGACAGAGTTTCAGAAAGCAAAAGAAGATTTGAAAATTTATGCTGCTACTCTTGAGGGATACGGGGACTATTCTTCTCAATTTGCTGAGTATGCTCGTAAAATAATCAAACGTCTTGATTTTATGACAGAACATGACAAGATGAAAATCTTTGATAAACTCAAAGATTACAGTTCTTTCAGAGAAATAGAAAGAAATCTTGACAGCGTGATGGACTATGCGGAAACACTCAACGATGTTTCGTTAAGAAAGAATCTTGCTGATACAATCATAAATGAGATTAAAAGAACTACACCTGAAATTGTCAAAGGGACTAAGAAAACAAGATACGATTATCAGACAAATAAATTATTTGAGCGTCTGAGAGAAATTAATCGTATGAAACAGGAGCAGGTAAAGGATTTATATGACGCTTATGTAAATGGTGAACTTGAAAGACGTGCGGCACAATTTGAAGAAAACGGCACTATAACAGGTAAGACAGAGGATTATTTTGAAGATATAGAAAATTCTTTTATTCAATTTAAGGCAAACGGAATATATTACAACTCAACTGAATCACTGCAAACATTACTGGATAAAATTCAGAATGCGAAATTCACGGGTAAAGTTGCCCGTGATGAGATTGATTTTCAACAAAGAATGAATCAGCATAATTGGATAAATAATTGTGCACAGGCAGTTGAAGCTCATAAAAATAAAGTTGGCCAACTTGAAGAATTATATTCAATGGAAGCAAATTTTGATTCACTGCTTTCAATGATTTTTGATGACAAAATAAAAAATAAATTCAGTCTTGACCTTTTGTATGCTCAAGTTGACGGGAAAGTCGGCAAGGATAGAGAAGAAGTTCTTAATAAAATTGCTGATATTTTTGGTTACAAAGGAATATTAAAAGGTACTATGCTCAATAATAAATTTATTGAGATGGCGAATGATAAATACAAAATAAAACAAAGATATGCCAATAAATATGAAACAGATAATCTGGGAGTGTGGGATTGGGAAACTATTACGCTTTCCAAAATGGAAATTCTATATTACTATATTCAAGCTAAAAACCCGACATCTTACGAAATGCTGACAGACATGGGGGACGAAACAAGGGCGCCTAAAGGTCAATTTGACAGAGGTGAGTTTGAGGAATTATTATCTAATCTTACACCCCAAGAAAAACTTATGGGTGACGTTCTGCAAATGGCTGCAGAGAAATATTATCCTGAATTAAATAAATATCATATTAAAAAATACCATATTGATATGGGGAAAGTGACCTGTTATTTTCCGCGCAAATCTGAACTTAAAGAAGTAAATGTGCTGGATTTGTATAATCAATACACTGAAAAATCGACGAATCCGACGTTTGAAAAAATACGTTCAGCAGGGCCGTCAATAAGAATTACTCCGGCAAACCCTGTAAATGTTCTTTTTAATCATATTCAGAAAGCTAACACCATTATTATAATGGGTGAACAGTTAGATTTAATGAACAAAGTTTTTAGGGATAATGATTTAAGAGTTAAAATTCAATCTGTGTTCGGCGATAAAGTATATACGGAATTTATGCAGCATGTTACTGCTAATCTCTATGATGGACAGGTAACGACACTTTCTAATGCCGAGGGGATTATTTCAAGGCTCATGTCAAATATTATTGCTGCCCCTATGTTTATAAAACCTCAAATTGGAATCAAACAGGTTTTAGGTTTAATCAATTACGGGCTGGGTAATGAATATGTCGGTCAAAAAGAATGGTTAAAAGCATTCATAAAGACAATGAAACATCCCTTTAAATCTATCGACTTTATGATGGAGGATGAATATTTAAAAGACCGCTTGACAAGGGCAAATCTGAATGAAGCAATGAAAAATCAGGTTGATAATAAATTATTTTCGAGAGTTAGCTTGCTTAATGACTATTTCAGCTTGAATATGCGGTTTGGGGATTTGTTAAATTTATGCTGGGGTGGTAAGGCTTATATTGATGTTTTGATGAAAAAAGGCTTTACTAAAGAGCAGGCTTTTGAACTATTCAGGCAGAAAACCATAAGCGATCAACAATCAAGTATAAATTCAACTTTATCAAATCTACAGAGGAACAGTAAAAACAATCCTTTTGCCCGGTTATTGTTCGCATATCAGAATACTCCTCATCAATATTTCAGAATATGCGCAAACGCTGTTATTCAGGCTAAACAAGGTAAAATCTCTAAAAGACAAGCGGTTAAAACAATATTTCTCTACTGGTATGTTTTGCCTTTGATTTTTAATATGGCAGGCAGTTTATCACCTATAACCTTATTGACAACCGGCGACCCTGATGAATTATATACGGATATGCGTATATCCTGTTTGGGTAGTATTACCTGTCTTCCTTTTATTGGTGAATGGGTTCGGGCGGCTTGGGCTGGTGTAACAGGGGAGGAATATTTTGGTGAAAGAGATTGGTTTACCCGTGTTGCTCAAATAACGGCTTCATCAATAAATAAATTCAAAAAAGATGAACTCTCTTTTGAAGATATTTTGAAATCTCTCGAAATATTTGCTCAGGGCGCAGGAATACCGCTGGAGGCAATCGATACACAAATTGAAGCAGTTGGGGATTATGCGCAGGGCGATATTGCTAAAGGTTTCTTAAAAACGCTTGGTTTCTCAAGATACAGAGCTAAAAAAGTTACAGGAGAAGATTAAAAAGAAAGGGAAAATAATAATGATTCCTGATAAAGAGCCAGTAAACACCTGGAGTGGTAACTCATCGAATATGACATTTGATTTTGATTTTTTGATTAACTCAGAAGACGAGTTACTTGTATTGCATACAAATAAAGCAGGTGTACAAACTGCATTAAAATTAAATATTGATTATACTATTCATCAAACAGGTAATGCAGACGGAAGTTATATTATATTTCCAATTCTCGGGAGTTCTTATAAAACTTTGGGTGAGGGTGAAAAGATAACATTAATGTTGGATATTCCTATCGCTCAAAATTCACCTTATGGTACATCTGATAAATTAAATTTGAAATCTTTGGAGTTTTCTCTTGACTATATAGTCAGACTAATCCAAATGGTAAATCGTAAAGCAGAGCGTTCAGTAAAAGTACAAGAGGGTTCAAGTGTGACGCCTGATGATTTAATAGAAAGTTTGAATCAGGCACAAATCAATGCAAATAATTCAGCTCAACAGGCTGCGGCTTCTGCGTCCTCTGCAAGTTATTATGCTGTTACAGCAGCTGAGGAAGCTGCGGTTGCGGCGCAAAAAACGGCAGAAATTTCCGAAATCTACACAGAAGCATATAGCGATATAACTACAGCAAAAAATGATGCAATAAATACTGTTAATAATATCAAAGAAACCATAAAATATATATCAGAGCTCGAACTATGCGACATAGGGATGAGCCTGTACATTGATGAGACAAAAGGTTTGCGCA
>ERZ1643251.1215-NODE-1215-length-30351-cov-31.074729_pt1 | contig 30351 bp, 28 predicted proteins | sample MGYA00579261_ERZ1643251 | MGnify/ENA primary metagenome ERZ1643251 (study PRJEB29033, sample SAMEA4952267) | chicken gut metagenome | biome: Broiler Chicken; feature: Gastrointestinal Tract; material: Caecum | place: Ireland | collected 2018 | study: Broiler... | reverse complement strand
GAAAACACATTTTCACTTTTTCTTATTTACTTAAAATTTTACCGGAACTCAAATAAAATATTCATAATAATCTTCTGATTTTCAAATCCTTTTCTCTTATTTTCTTCTTATTTTTTAATTGTAATGCATCTTTTAAACAAACTATCTCCGATTCTAAATATTCACTAAGTTTTCTCTGTAATTCTAATATAAAAATAGTTGATTCTAAATCTAAATCATTATACATTTCTCGTAATTCGTTAAACCGATTAACAAACTCATCAAAATAGTTATCAACTAGAAAAACTTTAAAAGCATAATTAATATTTCTATTATTAATCTTTAAAATTTCTTCATAACTTCTACCAAAATAATTAAAATTATAATCATCTGTATCTATTATATTTATTCCCTTTTTCCCATACAAAATATTATACATCACATCATAAGCGACAATACCATTTTTAGAAATAGTTACATTATCTTTATATACATTTTCTAAATCATAAATTAACTTAACCATATCAATATTTAAAGGATTAATTCTACACAAATTTACTCCCCTAATATATGGAGTAACATAACCAACTACTTCATTATTAACTGTTATAACGTCACTAGCCCATATGTATGTAGAATTTAAAACTTTACTAAATTTCAATATATCTTCACTATTATAATCAATTTTATCTTCAACATCAAAAAAACCATTAAATATTTTATATACTCTATTATTGGACCTATCATGGTAACACTGTCCTTGACTTCCAGAGTCCAAAAGTTTTATTTGTGGTTCCTTTAAAAACTGGTATAATTGATTATCACTAACAAAATTCATGCCTATTCCCCCAAAACAAAGTACATAATATTATAATGTTTATTTACATTTTGTCAACTTATTATAAAAAAAAGACAATTTGATGTCAGTTTATAAAGTACTTTGATAATATTTTTGATAGTATTACAGCCATTTTTTCATCTCCCTCTAATATTGGATAATCAGTTGAAACTATTATTACTGAACCAATTGCATCACCGTTATTAACGATAGAACTAAATGAATAATAGCCTACCTCATTTATACCCTTTACTATTTCAAAAGAATTTTTTTGTCTTTCAACAAAACTATCTCGTCTATCAATTGAATGGCTAGTAAATTCACTTATTTCTTTATTTAAATATTGCTTCTTTAAATTCCCTGCTATTGCTATTACCTTATTTCTATCCGTTACAATAACATTATGTTTAATAACTTGATTAAATATATCAACGTATTTTTCTGCTACAGAATTTAAACTTTCAATCGGAGAATATTTTTTTAAAATTATATTATCTTCATCAATAAATATTTCAAGGCTCTCACCATTATCAATTCGCATATTTTTTCTAATTTCCTTAGGAATTACTATTCTACCCAATTCATCAATTCTCCTTATTATTCCTGTTGTTTTCATATATTCCTCCATTTCTAATATTATTGTGTTAAAAATATATAAATTTATACAAAAAAGAACTAATCTTTAACAATTAGTTCAGCATTAATTTTTTCTAATAATTGAATTAAATATATTAAGAAATGATTATCTAATTTTACTGTATCTAAAATTATATGAATTTTATTATTTTTAAAACTAAATCTAAACATTTTTGATATTTCATATGCAATAAAAAATAGTTTCTCTCCATCTATTTTTTTACTTATATTTTCTGATAATTCTAATTCAATAAATGTTTTAGTCTGTTTAGAGTTTTCTATTTCTAGTTTTTTAGCTAATTTCTCAAACCATTCTTCATACATATAAATTTCCATATCATTTGTAATTTTACCAAATCTATCCTCTAATTCAGCCTTTATAGACTGCATTTTTTCTAAAGAATCTACTTTGTTAATCATTTTATGAATTTCAATTTTTAAATCCTCATTAGCAATATAAGAGTCACTAATATGTGTATCTATTTCTATTAAAGGCTTATTATCATTAATATCGTCTTCTTCAGGTAATTCTTGACCTTTTAATTTTAAAACAGCTTCATTTAACATTTTTAAATATAAATCTATACCAATTGTATCAATAAATCCTGATTGTTCACTTCCTAGTATATCTCCCGCTCCTCTTATTGATAAATCACGCATAGCTATTTTAAATCCACTACCTAATTCCGTAAATTCTTTTATTGTATTTAATCTTTTTACCGCTATATCGTTTAATACTTTTCTATTATCATACATTAAATATGCATAACCTATTTTATCACTTCTACCTATTCTACCTCTTATTTGATATAACTGAGATAACCCAAATCTATCTGCATCAATAATAATTAGGGTATTCACATTAGGTATATCTATTCCTGTTTCTATAATAGTAGTGCATACTAATACATCAAATTTATGTGCAATAAAATCTAACATTATATTTTCTAATTCGGTTTTAGTCATTTGACCATGAGCATAATTAATTTTAGCATCAGGAATTAACTCATTTATTTCTCTAACTTTTGATTCAATACTTTCTACTTTATTATATAAAATGAATGCTTGACCATTTCTCGATAATTCTTTATATATAGCATCTTTTATTACATTCTTATTTTCTGCAAGTACATATGTCTGAACTGGGAATCTTTGAGCAGGTGCTGTTTCGATCAATACAAGACTTCTAATACCAGACATAGACATTTGTAAAGTTCTAGGGATAGGAGTAGCTGACAATGTTAAAACATCAATATTAGATTTATATTGTTTTATCTTTTCTTTATGTGTAACACCAAATCTTTGTTCTTCATCAATTACAAGTAATCCTAAATCTTTATATTCTATATCATTACTTAAAATTCTATGTGTACCAAATAAAATATCAATTTTTCCATTTTTTAATTTGTCTATTATTTTCTTTTGTTTTGCTCTATCCACAAATCTGTTTAAAAGTGCTATATTAACTGGGAAATTTTTAAATCTTTCAATAGCGTTTTTATATTGTTGATTAGATAAAATAGTAGTTGGGCACAAATAAGCTACTTGTTTTCCATCATTAACTGCCTTAAATATTGCTCTAAAAGCAACTTCTGTTTTACCATATCCAACGTCCCCACAAAGTAACATATCCATTGGAGTTCTTTTTTCCATTTCAGATTTTATGATATTAATAGCTTTTAATTGATCAGGAGTTTCTTGATACTCAAATTGACTATCAAATAATACTTGATTTTCATCATCTTCACTAAAAGCAAAGCCCTTCATTGCTTCTCTTTCTGCAGATACCTTTAATAAATTACCAGCAATTTCTTCTATTCTTCCACGGACTCTCGCTTTTTTCCTTTTCCACTCATCTGTACCTAGCTTATTAATTTTAGGATTTACTCCCTCTTTTCCAGAAAATTTACTTATCCTATCAATTTTTTCTACTGGAATATATAGTACATCTCCACCAGCATAAATTAATTTTATATAATCTTTTTTCAATCCATTTTTAGTAATAGTACATAATTGATCATAAATCCCAATACCATGCTGTTCATGTACTATATAATCACCCTTGGAAATATTACTTATGTTGCCTATTTTAGTACCTATTTTATATTTATTTTTATATTTTTTACTTTTTTCCTGAACTTTAAATAAATCATTTTCACTTACAACAAAATAGTTTTCATAAATAAATCCACTACCAATAGGTTTTATAATAATATTAATTTTATTATCTAAAATATGATTTTCATCAGTTATATAAACATCATTAAAATCTAAATATTTACAAATTCTATCAATAGAATTTTTTGAATTTAAGCAAATAATAATAGAATATTTTTTACTATAATATTTTTCAATATCTTGTTTAACTAAATTATAATTACCTTCATAATTTTCTATATTATATGATAAAAATTTATAATTCTTATGCAATTTTAAATTTTCTAATAAATTATCTAAATTCATTAAATAAATTTTATTATTACAATTGATATTTTCAATATCATACATGTAATTTGTTTTAATTGATGATATGTTTTCTTTATCATATTCCAATATAGATTCACGCAAAAGATAATAACTATTAATAAGTTGTCCATAGTCATAATAAAAACAAATATTATTATTAACATAATCCCAAATACCAGATATTTTATCAGAATAGTATTCTAAATATTTTTGTTTTCTTTCAACATCATCTTTTTCTTCTGATAATATGAATTCTGTATAAGGAAAAATATTAATTTCTTTAACCTCTTTAGTTGTTAACTGTGTTTCTACATCAAAATATTTTATACTATCAATTGTATCTCCCCAAAATTCTATCCTAACAGGATTTTCTTCTCCTGTTGGAAAAATATCAACTACATATCCTCTTACACCAACTTTACCAGTTTCAGTTACAATGGTTTCATTTTCATACCCTAAATTATATAATTTATTAAGTAAAGTTTCACGATCATATTCTTGATCTTTTTTTAAATTTAAAATTGAACTTTTCCAAGTCTTTTTTGTTGGTAAATATCTAAGAACTCCCATTAAATTACAAATAACAATATACTTGCCATCGTTAATTAGTTTATTTAAAGTATTTATTCTTTCAACTTTGAATTCAGGGCTTATCGCAATTGCTTCACTAGTAATAAAATCATCCATTGGAAAAAATAATACTTTATCAGTATAATTTAATAATCTTTGATAAAAGTTATTAGCTTCATATAATGAATTAGCAACGACTAAAACACTTCCATTTTGTTTAACGAAAGTGTCATATATATATATACAATTTAACTCAAGAGTTAATCCAGAAACTCCATAATAGTTATTATCCGGTATTTTAAATAAATCTTCAAAAAATTTCATTTTATCACCTTATAATCAAAAATATGTAATCATAACGATTACATTTTGTAAAAATTCATTATTATTATACCATCTTTAATGTAAAAATACTACAAAATTATTTCCTGGGAAATAATTTTATGACTTACGATTATACTTATTCATCATTCGCTCTATAGAAATTAAACAAAAATCATCTATTAGATTTGATAATCTATCATACGTTTCGTTAAGTAATTTTAAATCATCACCAGTAAACTTCCCTAAAACATAATCTTTTGTTTCTATATCCTTATTGTTTGAAATACCTATCTTTAATCTAACATATTTTTTAGTCTTTAAATTTTTCTCTATATCTTTTATTCCATTGTGGCCACCACTTCTACTATCAAACACAATTTTTGTTCTTCCTAAAGGCATATCAAGATCATCTTGTATTACTAATATATCTTCTGGTAACAACTTAAAATAATCAACAAATTTTTTAACAACTGTTCCAGATAAGTTCATATATGAAAGTGGCTTTATTAATAATACTCTTTCACCATCAACTTTTGTAAAAACATATTGAGCATTAAATTTTTCTTTTTCAAAATTTATATTTTTCATTTTACAAAGATAATCTAAAAATTCAAATCCTACATTATGCCTTGTATTTTTATACTCAATTCCTGGATTACCTAAACCTACAATTAACTTCATTATTACCTCCTTGAATTTAAATGATATTCTTTATATACTTCGCTTTTAGGAATATTTCTTTCTTTTGCTACTATCTTTATTGCGTCCATAAGTTTCATTCCATTATTAACATATAAATTTACATTGTCAATAATTGTCAAATCATTAACATTTTCACGGGTATCGTTATAGCCTTCTACTACCAACACGTATTCCCCTTTTATAGTACCTAAATTGTTTAATAATTCAGATAAATTACCTCTAAAAACACTTTCATATTTTTTAGATATTTCTCTTGATATACTTATTTTTCTTTCTCCAAAAATACTAAATATTAATTTCAAAGTTTTTTCTAAACGATGAGGTGCTTCATAAAAAATAATTGTACTTTTTAAAAATTTTAATTCTTCTAATTCTTTTTTACATTTACTTTCTTTACTATTTAAAAATCCGTAAAATGTAAATGGTTTAGGATTAATTCCTGAAGATGTTAAAGCCGGAACAAACGCAGTAGCACCAGGTAGTGATATAACATTGAATCCTTTTTCCACAACATATTCTACTGTTTTATAGCCTGGATCGCTAATTATTGGAGTACCTCTATCTGTTACAATTGCAACGTCATTTCCCTTAATCAAATATTCTAACACATTTTCTTTGACTTTATCCTCATTATGGTCATGTAAAGATATTAAATGTTTCTTTATATCATAATGCTTTAATAAAAGAGAAGTAACCCTTGTATCTTCTGAAAACACAACTTCTACTTCTTTTAATATATTTATTGCTCTTATCGTAATATCTTCTAAATTTCCTATTGGCGTAGGAATTATATATAAAGTAGGAGAACCATCATAACTATTTTGCCACATAAAAATCACTCCTCAAACATTTTTTTTATACTTTTATTATAATTATTTTCTTCATCATATACAATTATTGGATTTAATAATTTAATACCACTGTTTCCATTTTTTATTCCTTCAATTAATACCATATTAGCTTCTTTTTCAATTTTTGGATATACAAATTGAATCCTTTTTGGCTCTATATTATATTTTCGCATTGTATCTAAAATTTCCAAAAATCTTTCGGGTCTATGCACTAAAGCAAAGATTCCTTTATTTTTTAAACTTTTTGACGCTATACTACAAACATCATCTAAGTTAAGAAAAATTTCATGCCGTGCAATTGCTTTAATCTTATTATCATTAAATAATTTTTTATCATTTGTTTTAAAATAAGGAGGATTACACGTTACAACATCAAACTGTTCAAAACCCAAATGTTTGTTTAAATCTTTTACATCAAAATTAAATAGATTAATTTGATTTAACATGTTATTTTCTATTACAGATTTTTGTCCCAATTCATAAATTTCTTTTTGAATTTCAACACCATATATTTTTGCTTTTGTACGATACGTAAGTAACATAGGAATTGGAGCATTACCTGTTGCCAAATCTAAAACCTTTTTAGTTCTTAAATTAACAGTTACAAAATTAGCAAGTAATACTGAATCTAAAGAAAATTTAAACCAATCATCGTTTTGATATATGTAAGCATTTTTAAAATTTAGTAATCTATTTCTTACTTCCATTTTTAACATCAACTTCTTTTATATTATTTTTAGGAGTAACAACAGTATATTTTTCATTCAATATATCAAGTGATATTACTTTACTACTTCCTTCATCCGTATCAACAAATTTTCCTACTTCAGGTAATTTATTTCTACATTCTGAATAGTTTTCATTTTCGTACTTTAAACAACACAATAATCTACCACAAACTCCATTTATTTTTGTAGGATTTAAAGCTATTGATTGATTTTTAGCCATATTTATAGATACACTTTCAAACTCTTTCAAAAAAGAAGCACAACAAAGTTTTCTACCGCATAAACCTACTCCACCTATTTCTTTAGCTTTATCTCTAATTCCGACTTGTCTTAGTTCAATTCTTGTTTTGAAATAAGAACCTAACTCTTTTGCTAATTGTCTAAAATCAACTCGTTCATCAGAAATAAACTTAAAAATCAGTTGAGATCTAGTAAATGTATATTCCGCATCAACTAATGACATATTAAGATTATTTTTATTTATCATTTCTTTACATTTTACTATTGCTTTTTCTGCATCTTTAATGTTAGTTAGATGTTGAATATAATCTTTTTTAGTTGTTAATCTAATGATACTTTTCAATTCATTTATATCTAGATTTTTTTCTTTTTTTATGAAATCAACAACTTGTCCATATTGCAATCCTTTATCTGTGTCCACTATAACAGTACAATTCTTTCGGAGTTTTAGGTTTTCATTTTTAAAATGATAAATTTTTCCTTTTCCATTAATCTTAACAGCAACAATTTCCACTATATTCACCACCCAATTCTATTAATATCATATTTATAAACAAATTTGTATTTAAATTAAATTTTAAATATTCTACATTTTCAGTCAATATTTCTACTTTTCTTATTAGAGTTTCTAAGTCATTATATTTGGAAACCGTATCAATTTCATTTTTGTAATCTAAAAAAAATGAAATCTTATTAGAAACTTTATATTTTATTACTTCAAAATAAAATATTATCATCAAATTTAATGTTTGCTCTATTACTTCTTTAGAATTAAACAAAAAATCCCACTTTTCTTTTATATAAATCATTGTATTATATTTATTTTTTTCATAAAATAATATAAAATTCACCAAATTATTTCCATAATTTAATTGTTCTTCCATTAATAAAAACTTTTCTTTTTCTTCGTCTGTTTTGCATAAAAAATTGCACATATTTGTTATTGCATTGTTTGATAATTCTTTTTTTTCTAATTTAATATATTGACATCTAGAAACAATTGTATCTAATATTTTATTAACATTATTAGTAACTAATATTGCTATTACATTGGGAGAAGGTTCTTCAAGAAATTTTAATAGGGAATTTGCGGATTGTTTATTCATTTTTTCGCATTCTTTAATTATATAAACCCTATATTTTCCTTCTATCCCAATTTTAGCATAATCTTCTTGTATTTCTAATAATTGTTCTTTTTTTATCCACATTCCATTTGGTTCAATTATTCTAAATTCTGTATGATTATTAGAATTAATTCTTTCACAAATTGAACAATTTTTGCAAGAATTTAAATTAGTATAATTTTCTGGACATAATATAAATTTTACAAATGCAATTATAATATCATAAGCATTACTATTATCATTTATATCAAACAAGTAAGCATGTGATAATTTATTGTTTTTTAATGAATTTACTAATAAATTATATAATAAAGGTTGTTGTTCCTTATAATCATCTAACAAATTATATCACCTCATACTATAAGATTAATAAATAAAATACCACCAACATTACAATTGCAGGTATTCCAAAAAAACTTACTAAAATAATAGTTATTAAATTTATTGGAATCATTGCATTTAAAGAAAAAGATATTTTGTTATATGCAAAAATTATTATCATAGAAACTATTATTTTTTTTATAAATTTCATAATTTTTTTAAACATATAAATCACCAATAAAATATATGTTTTTAAAATTATGATATGTTTTTTCTTTCCTCCAAAGCTAACTCTAAAGTAAGTGTATCAATATACTCCATATCTGCTCCTAGTGGTATTCCAGTAGCAATTTTACTAACTTTAACAGAAGTATCTTCTAAAATTTTTTTAATATACTGCATAGTAGTTTCGCCTTCTATACTTGGTTTTAATGCGAGTATAACTTCTTCTACATCTTCATTTAATATTCTTCTTTTTAAACTTGATAAATTTATATCTTCTGGATTTATTCCTTCTAATGGAGATATCAAAGAACCTAATACATGATATGTTCCATTAAATATTCCCAATTTTTCAAATATAAATACATCTTTTTCCTTCTCTACTACAAAAATCATTTTTTTATTTCTACTTTGATTGCCACATATATTACATACATTACCCTCGCAGATATTACCACAGATTTGGCACTTACCTATTTTATCTCTAAGCTCCTGTATAGAATTACTAAAATTAGTTAACTCTTCTTTTGAAAAGTTTATCATAGAAAAAGTAAGACGTTCTGCTGTTTTTTCCCCTATTCCTGGCAATCGTTTAAAAGATTCTATTAAGTTTCTAATACTCTCTGGGTACATTATAACAACCCACTTAATCCTTGACCAAATTTACTCATTTTTTTCTCTTTATCGTTATCAATTTTCTTTACAGTATCATTAATAGCTACTACTATCATATCTTGAAATAATTCAATTTCATCTAATTTAATATCTTCTTCTACATTTATATTTATAGATAATAATTCTTTTTTCCCGTTCATTTTTACACTAACTAGCGATGAACTTCCTTCATAAACAGTATCTTCTAACTCCTTTTGTGTTTTTTGTAATTCCCTTTGCATTTTTTGCGCTTCTTTCATTAATGCTTGCATATTCATAATAAATCACCTTTCCTTATTTGTATTCTATAATTTCTTCGCCAACTAATTCTATTAACTTATCTACTTGCGTTTTTTCGCTCGAATTAACTTCCTCCGATTCTTTTTTGTCTTCAGTTATATACTCATATTTGTATCCTTTTTTTATATTTTCAATATATTGTTTTTTTTCAACATCCCACTCTTCTTCTGATATAGCAACAATATTATATTTTTTATTATATACCTTATTTAATAAATTCTCCACTTCTTCTTTATTAACATTTATTCTTGTGGCTGACGAAATATATTTAGAAACTAAAATGATATCATCATTTCCTACCACTGTTGGTACAGCATCTGCTAATAATCCGACTGCCAATTCATACTTTTTATCTAACAAATATTCTGATATAGTAGGCCACTTTTCTTTTACTAAGTTTAATAATTGCTTAGAAGCTGAAACAAATGAATTGTTAATTCTAATTTTTTTAATTTTATCTAAATTATCAGTAGAAATAGTAGTGAAATTATTTTCTTTAGGTACATTTTGTTCCGGTAAAATTTTATTTTGTTCCAACTGATTATCCGAAATAGAAATATTATCATTTTGTTTAGAAGGAGTTTTATCTTCGGTTAATTTTAACAAATTTATTAGCAATAAAATAGATGGATGACTACTAGTTTTTAATAAATTTAATACATCATTTAATCTATTTATCATCAAATATATTAAATCATCATCAAAATTCATCATTATTTCCTCTATCTTTTTATTTTTATCTTCTATCTTAGTTTTTTTATTACCATTTTTAAAAACTAAAATATCTTTTAAAAAAATTAATAATTCTTCAATAAATTTTGATATATTTTTACCCTCTTTATCAATATTTTCTACAATTTGTATAATATTCTTTTTATCATTGTTTTTAATACTTATCAACAATTCATATAAGTCACTATACGAAACGGAACCATTTACTTTATAGACATCTTCTATAGTTATTTTTTCACTTTTATATGCCGTTAATTGATCTAATAAATTGATAGCATCCCTAAGTCCTCCGTCTGCCAAACGAGAAATTTCATACATAGCTTCTTCAGTTATATCAATTCCTTCATTATTTGAAATTTGTTTTATTTTTTTAACAATTGAATCGTCATCAATTTTATTGAATTGAAATTTTTGACATCTTGAAGCCACGGTTAATGGTATTTTATACGGTTCAGTAGTTGCTAAAATAAATATTGCATGATGTGGAGGCTCCTCTAAAGTTTTTAATAAAGCATTAAATGCAGAAGTTGTTAACATATGAACTTCATCAATAATATAAACTTTATATCTACTATTGCTTGGAACCAAATTAACTTTATCTCTTAATTCACGTATTTCATCAACGCCATTATTAGAAGCCGCATCAATTTCTACTATATCATTACTAGAGAAAAAATTAATACAATTTTCACATTTATTACAAGGACCATCAACTGTTAAATTTTGACAATTGACCATTTTAGCAATAATTTTAGCAGTTGTTGTTTTCCCTGTTCCTCTAGGTCCTGAAAACAAATATGCATGAGAAATTTTTTCGTTTAGTATTGCATTATTTATGACCTTAATTATTTTATCTTGTCCAACTACATCTTCAAAATTTTGAGGTCTGTATTTTCTATATAAAGCTAAATAACTCATTGTTCACCTCTCTTCTTATAAGATAATTATAACATAAAAAAAAAAATTTAATCCATGTTCTATCTCTTTTTTTGAAAAAAACTTTGTAATAACAAGGTGTTTTCTGAACTGGTTTCATCCTTAATTACTTGAACGTCGTTCTCTTTCAACCATTTTATCGAACAATCGTTTGTTTTAGTTAGGTTACAATATATTTTTTTTATTCTACTTTCAACAATTGCTCCTGCGCACATCATACATGGTTCTAATGTCACATATAATTCACAATCATCTAAAATCCACGTTTTTTTCTTTCGATTAGCTATATTTATCGCTAACATTTCAGCATGTCCTATTGTTAAATTGCTTTTTTTTCTATTATTATGAGCTTTCGCCAATATTTTATCATTGCAAACAATAACAGCTCCAACAGGAACTTCACCTTTTTTATACGCTTTTCTTGCCTCTTTTATGGCTATTTCCATATATTTATGCATTATATCGATCTACCTCTTTATTTTTACAAAAAAATAAGCGCACACAATTTTTCTTGTTAGAGCTGCTATTTTCCAATCCTGACTCGTTTCCAATATTATTGTTGCGCAATATCATTATACTATTTATTTGTAATTTATACAAATGTTTTTAGAATATGTTTCACGTGGAACCTTTTTTTATTACAATTATTATAAAAAACTAAAAAAACACAAAAAATAAAATTTAATATCTCTGTTGTGCTTTATCTATTCTTTATTATTTGAGTTGTACAACAATTTATTTTTTAGTTATTATTATATATTTTTGTTTAAAAAAACAAGTTACAAACACGTTTCACGTGAAACATGTTTGTAAAAATCATATTGCCATTTATTTACTGCTTCTAATCAGGTTTCTATCAAATTCATATTATTTTTCGTTTAAATTATTTTTTAATTATAAAATTGTTCATAAAACGAATAAATTTCCACAAAATTAATCATCATTTAATTCGTCAAACTTCATTTTTTGCAAATTGCAAAATAAATTTATTTTAAATCTATATTCCAATCGTTTTAACACGTTTTTAAGCACTGTTTTTTTCTTAATTAATTTATTTTTTACCATATTATATATTTAATTATTATATATTTGTTCCATTATATTTTTTATCTACACAAAGAAATGAAGCAAATTTCAGTTTGCACATTTAATTCACAACTTATTTTATTTTACAGTATTTTTATTTTTAATATCAATAAAAAGATGTTTAGTTTAAATTACAATGACGAAATTATTAAAATACTGTAGATGCACCACCTTGTTTGTGCTATTAATAAAACATTTTTATAATTTTCTTCTAGTAAAATGTTAAGATGACACATTATGTTTCACGTGAAACGTAATGTGCAAGATTTTTTATAATAATTTATCAATTGTTTCCTTGCACATATAAATATAAATATAAATATAAATATAAATATAAATATAAATTTTTAAATATTTTAAAATACACTAAAATCTTCATTTTTTTATTATACTACGTTTCACGTGAAACAACACAAACGTTTGTTCGTTTTTTTGCGTAAAAGATAAAATATTTCCAGGAAATATTTCCCGGGAAATACTTTGTAACTTAAGTTAATAAAAAAGAAGTTTAGTAAAACTAAATTTCTTCTTCTTCTAATTCTCTTTTTATAATAGCTATTGAACTAACTAATTGTCCTTCTTTTAAATTAATCAATCGAACACCTTGAGTAACTCTGCTCATTGAAGATATATTTTCTACATTTAATCTTATAATCATTCCTGTATTAGTAATTATCATGATATCTTCATCATTTGTTACTGTTTTGAAAGATATAATAGAGCCATTTTTCTCTGTAACGCTTAAAGTTTTTACACCTTTACCTCCTCTGTTTGTTAATCTGTATTCTGCTAGAGGTGTCTTTTTTCCATAACCTTTCTCTGTTACTACTAATACTTCTTGATCATTGTCCGCTATTTCCATTCCTACGAGTGTTCCTTCTTCTAAATTAATGCCTCTTACTCCAGAAGCAGATCTTCCCATTACTCTAATTGAATCTTCTGTAAATCGTACCATTCTTCCATTTGAAGAAGCCATCAAAATTTCGTTATCTCCAGTTGTCTTTTTAACAGAAATTAACTCATCGTCATCTCTCAATGTAATAAACTTTTTACCATTTGCACGAATACTATCAAATTCTTTTATGTCAGTACGCTTTATGAAACCTTGTTTAGTAGCAAAAACTAAATATTTGTGAGTTTCTTCTCGTTCTATTTTTAATAAAGATGTAATTTTTTCGTTTTTCTCTAAAGATAATAAATTTATTATTGGCAAACCTTTAGATTGTCTACTATATTCAGGAATTTCATATCCTTTAGTTCTATAGACTTTTCCATTATTAGTAAAGAATAAGATGTAATCGTGTGTAGTTAAGTTTATAATATTTTCAACGAAATCTTCTTCATTCATTGACATACCTTTAATACCAACTCCACCTCGATGTTGTGCTTTATAAGTATCAGCCGGCATTCTCTTTATATAACCCTTATTTGTTAAAGTTATAACTATATTTTCTTCAGGTATTAATGCTTCATCATCTATATAATCTATAGCACTCATATCTATAAATGTTTTTCTTTCATTTGCATATTTTAATTTAATTTCGTTTAATTCATTTTTTATTACTTGAAGAATTTTTTCTTCACTATTTAAAATTTCTTCTAATTCTTTTATTAATCTTTCTAATTCTGCTATTTCATTTTCTATTTTTTCTTTTTCTAAACCTGTAAGCCTTCTTAACTTCATTTCTAAGATTGCTTGAGTTTGAGCTTCAGAAAGATTAAATTTAGCTATTAATTCTTTACTTGCTTCATCATCTGTTTTTGCTGCTTTAATTATCTTTATTACTTCATCTATATGATCTAAAGCAATTTGTAATCCTTCTAATATATGTAATCTTGCTTGATATTTTTTTAAATCAAATTGACATCTACGATAAATAACTTGCTTTTGGTGATCTAAGTATTTTTCCAAAATTGTCTTCATATCTAATATTCTAGGACTACCATCAACCAACATTAAAAAGTTAATACCATAGGAAATTTGTAATTGTGTATGCTTATATAAATTGTTTAAAACTACATTAGCATTTGCTTCTTTTTTTACATCTATTACTATTTTAATTCCTTCTAATGCTGATTCATCACTTAAATTAGATATTCCATCTAAAACTTTATCCCTAACTAATTCTGCTATTCTTGTTATTAAAGATTTTTTATTAACCTGATAAGGCAATTCTGTAATAATAATTTTATTTTTACCATTATGTTCTTCTATATTAACTCTCGCTCTTACAGTTATTGTACCTCTTCCTGTTTCGTAAGCTCTTTTTATACCACTATTACCTAAAATAATTCCTCCGGTTGGAAAATCTGGTCCTTTAATTTTTTCCATTAAATCAAGTACTGAAATGTCAGGATTATCTATATAAGCAATACAACCATCTATCACTTCACCTAAATTATGAGGAGGTATATTAGTAGCCATACCTACTGCTATTCCCATATTACCATTAACTAAAATATTTGGAAACCTACTAGGTAAAACTACGGGTTCTTTTCTTTGACCATCATAGTTTTCCATAAAATCAACAGTTTCTTTATTTAAATCTCTCAACATTTCCATTGATATTTTTGCAAGTTTAGCCTCAGTATAACGAGATGCTGCTGCTGAGTCGCCATCTATACTACCGAAGTTACCATGTCCATCAACTAAAGCATGTCTATAAGTAAAATCTTGAGCCATTCTTACCATTGTATCATAAATAGCTGCATCACCATGTGGATGATAATGTCCCATTACTGCTCCTACTGCATTAGCACTTTTTTGGTGCTTTTTATCTGGTGTCATCCCTTCCTCGTATAAAGTATACAAAATACGTCTATGAACAGGTTTTAAACCATCTCTAACATCTGGTATAGCTCTTGCTACAATAACACTCATAGAATAATCCAAAAATGATGTTTTCATTTCATCTATAATGTTAATACTTACTTTTTTGTCATTTTCGTTCATAATTCACACTCCTATATATCAAGATTTACAACATTTAATGCGTTTTCTTCTATAAATTTTCTTCTTGGTTCTACTTCTTCACCCATTAAAACTTGAAAAATTTCATCAACTTGAATTGCATCTGCTAAATCAATTTGTTTAAGTACTCTACTTTCAATTCCCATTGTAGTAGCTCTTAATTCATGAGGATCCATTTCTCCCAAACCTTTCATTCTACCAATTTCATACTTAGTATTTTCAGGAAGAGTTGCTAAATATTCATCTCTTTCCTTTTCATCCAATACATATTTAATTGTTTTACCGTGTTTAATTGAATATAAAGGTGGTTGAGCAGCATAGATATGTCCTCCTTCAATAAGTGGCTTAAAATACCTATAAAACAGTGTTAAAAGCAATGTTCTAATATGTGCACCATCAACATCGGCATCAGTCATTATTATAATTTTATTATATCTTAGTTTAGAAATATCAAAATCTTCACCAATGCCTGATCCAATAGCTGTAATCATTGTCCTTATTTCTTCATTACTTAAAATTCTATCTAACCTTGCTTTTTCTACATTTAAAATTTTTCCTCTTATTGGTAAGATTGCTTGAGTTATAGGATCTCTTCCCATTTTTGCAGACCCTGCTGCTGAATCTCCCTCAACAATAAACATTTCAGAAACAGATGCATCTTTTGAAGAACAATCTGTTAATTTACCCCATTGATTAGTAATTTCAAGTCCACCTTTTCTTCTAGTTAATTCTCTAGCCTTCTTTGCAGCAACTCTTGCTCTTGCTGCAGTCATCGATTTTTCGATTATAACTTTCGCCTGTTCTGGATTTTCCATTAAAAACCTTTCAAATCCTTCTGCAAAAATATTTGCAGCAATTTTTCTAACTTCACTATTTCCTAACTTTGTTTTAGTTTGTCCTTCAAATTGTGGTTCAGGAACTTTTGCTGATACAATCATTGTAATTCCTTCTCTTACATCATCACCTGTAAGACTATCTTCATTATCTTTAAGAAATTTATTATTTTTTGCATAGTTATTTATTATTCTAGTTAAACTATTTTTTACTCCATCTTCATGAGTGCCACCTTCTGGTGTTGTAATATTATTTACAAAAGAATATATTGCACTATTATATCCATCATTATATTGAAGAGCTACTTCTAAAGTAACATTATCTTCTGCTCCTTCAACATATATAATATCATTATGAATTGGTGTCTTATTTTTATTTAAAAGTTCAACATATTCTTTTATACCACCTTCATAAACGAAAATATCTTTTTTATCTTCTCTATCATCTACTAAAATTATTCTTAATCCCTTATTAAGAAAAGCTAATTCTCTTGCTCTTATTTTTAAAGTTTCATAATCAAATCTTGTAGTTTCTTTAAATATATCTTCGTCTGGCATAAATGTAACTGTTGTACCAGTTCGATCTTCACTACAGTCTCCAATTACTGTAAGAGGTTGAACGATATGACCACCATTAGCAAATTTTGCTTGATAAATTTTTGAATTTTTATAAACAGTTACATCAACCCATTTACTAAGAGCATTTACTACTGAAGCTCCTACTCCATGTAATCCTCCAGAAACTTTATATCCGCCTCCGCCAAACTTACCTCCAGCATGAAGTACTGTATACACTGTTTCTACAGTAGATATACCTGTTTTTGGATGTTTATCAACTGGAATTCCTCTACCATCATCCTTTACAGTAACAGAACCATCTTTATTTACAATTATTTCTATATCATCACAATATCCAGCCAAAGCTTCATCTATTGCATTATCTACTATTTCCCAAACCAAATGATGCAAACCTCTTTCACTAGTAGATCCTATATACATACCAGGTCTTTTTCGTACAGCTTCTAATCCTTCTAAGACTTGAATATCCGATGCGTTATAATGTTCTATTTTATTATCCATTTTTGTCTTCCTTCCTCAAAAATATTTCCCGGGAAATATTTTTTTATATTTTTTATTGCTTTTTACTTAAAATTATTTCCCGGGAAATAATTTTCCATCATTTATTTCAAAAATACTTGCTTTCTTAACTAATTTTTCATCAATCATATTTATATCAGTAGTTGTTATTATTGTTTGAGTATTATCGTTTATATAATTTATTAAATTATTCTTTTTTTCAATATCTAATTCACTAAATATATCATCTAATAACAATATCGGATCCTCATTACATTCATTTTTTATTAATTCTATTTCTGACAATTTTAACGATAATATTACACTCCGTAATTGTCCTTGCGAACCATATAAAGATATATTTTTATCATTTAGTACAAAAATAAAATCGTCCCTTTGTGGGCCTATTAACGATACTTTATACAATATTTCTTTCTCTAAATATTTTTCTAACTTTTCTGTATATTTAGCAATCATCATTGATTTATCTTCAAAATAATCAATATTAGATATATATTTTATTCTAAGTCCTTGAATTCCCATTATTTTATAATAGATATTATCTATAAAATTGCAAAGTTTATCTATAAATTCTTTCCTATATATATATATATTAACAGATAATTCAGCTATCTTTTTATTTAAAATTTTTAAATATTCTATATTTATTTTATCTAATTTTAAATATTCATTTTTTTGTCTAATTATATTATTGTAATCCATCAATAGTCTAACATATAATGGAGATATTTGACTAAGTTCCATATTCAAAAATTTTCTTCTTACACTTGGACCATCTCTAATCATTCTTATATTTTCAGGACTAAAAATAACAACTTTCAAATTTGATATATATTCACTTAATTTTTTTATTTCTCTTCCGTTTATGATAACTTTTTTTCCATTATCGTTTATTAAAATTTTAAATTTTTTAGGGATATTATTTAGTATTGTTTCTGCTTCTAATATTGAATAATTATTCCCCAGCTTTATTAAATTTTTATCATTTATATTTAAATAAGATTTTGTTAAAGATAAAACATATATAGATTCTAATATATTTGTTTTACCTTGAGCATTTTTTCCTATAATAATATTTAATTTCTCATTTAATGCTATTTCTAAATCATCATAATTACGATAATTTTTTAATTTAATTTTTTTTATTACCATTTTAACCTGTTTTTTTGCCCAAATTATCACCTTATTTCCAAAGCTGGTATCCCTATACATACGATTATACCATAAACTAGTTATTATATAAAGAAAAAAGCACTAAATTTTACTTAAATTAGTACTTTTTTCTATGTTTTTTTCTAAAATAAAACACTTAGATATTTGCGAAGATATAATACTATAATTAACGGGTACAATAATAGTACTTCCATCAAAGAAAACTAGTATAGTATTATGTTTCTTTCTTAAAAAGGTTACTAAATTATTATAAGAAATCCAAGTATTATCTTTTGCTGTAATAGACTTAATTGGAAAAAAAATTATTTTACTTTCATTATCCACTATAATAGGATTCTTGTAATTGCTTTTGAATTGCTTCTTACTTTCTTCCACTCTAAAATTTAATGAATACCTATAATAACTACAGGAATCACTTATAATAGTCGCTGGATCTTCCTTTCTATTTAAAGTTTTCCCTTTCTCAATAATTTTTGTCGTACTCTTATCTTCTGTTTTTATAATATACGTATTTTTGTTTATTATATATCTCATAAATAATCCCCCCTTCAAAAATACGATTTTTATTAAAGCACATTACTTTGTCGAAGTTTGTCTAAAAATGTCGTATATCAAGAAAATTGAATTTTAATAAAAAAAAATACCCACAATATTGTGGATATTAATAAGTTTTTATAGGTAGTACTAGTTGAATTAATGATGTTTCTTCTTTTGATTTTACTATTATTGGACTATTATCATTATTCATATATAAAACTACTTTTTCTTCTCCAAAACTTCTAATTGCATCTAACATATATTTAGATGAAAACGATATAGAAATGTTACCATTACTTTTAACAGCCATTTTTTCTTCTACATAACCAATTTCAGGAGAATTAGATGAAATAGTAAGTTCATCATTATTAAGTTCCAATTTGATAGTATTTTTGTCTCTATCTGAAGTTAATAATGAGGCTCTATCTATCATTTCAAACAAATTACTATAATTACATTCTACTTCTATTTCAAATTTAGTAGGAATTATAGCAGAAGTTGCAGGATAAGTACCATTTAAAAGTCTTGATACAAAAAGAATATTTTTGTATTTAAATAATATTTTGTTTGTAAACAAATGTAATTCTATACTATTATCACCATCATCTAATATTTTAGACAGTTCTAATAAATTTTTACCTGGTATTACTATATTAATACTTTTATCAAATGACTTATCTATACTTATTGTTTTTTTAGCTAGCCTATAACTATCTGTTGCAATAACTTCTAAAATATCTGTATCAATTCTAAAATTAATACCAGTTAATAGAGGTCTAGATTCATTTTGAGAAGTAGCAAAAAATGTTTGATTAATAATAGTTTTAAAATTATCTGTTTTTAAAATTATTGGTTCTGTTGTTTCTTCTAAATCTAAATTTGGAAATTCATTTGGATTTATACCATTTAATTTAAATTCAGTATTAGAAGTACTAATAATCATTTTATATCCATCTAATACTTCAATAGTAATATCAGTATCTGGTAATTTTCTTATAATTTCTACTATATATTTTCCTCCAATAACAATGCTACCAAATTCAGAAATTTCTGTAATTTCATCTTTCTTTATAAAACTTCTAATTGATATATCAGTATCACTAGCTGATAAATATAAACCTTCTTCTTTTAATTCAAATTTTATACCTGTTAATATAGGAATTAAATTTCTACTTGAAATAGCTTTAGAAGTATGATTCAAGTTTTCTAGTAAAATATTTTTTTTAATAATAAATTTCATAATGTACTCCTTCTTTCTTATTATATATATATTATTTATTATTATACAGTGGAAACTGTGGAAAACTACAAAAAATCCTTATATAAATAGAAATTTTTGTCCACATGCTTGTGGAAAACTTTTTTAATTATCCACATTTGTCCACAAATTAAGTGGATAAATCTTTTTTTAACTCCGCAATTATCTCTCTTAGTTGATTGTTTTCTTTAAGTTCATCTTCTACTTTTTGATAAGCACTCATAATTGTGGAGTGATCTCTACCACCAAAATATGAACCTATTTTAGGAAAAGATTCTGTAGTCATAGTTCTACATAAATATATTGCTACTTGTCTTGGATAGTTTATTGTCTGATTTCTTTTCTTTCCTTTTAAATCATCAATATTTACTTTAAAGTAATCGCATACTACTCTTTGAATTCTATGAACGTCATTTTTATAAACACTTCTGTCTATAAGTTGATCTTTTAAAGCTTCCACTGCAATATCTAATGTTACTTTACCTTTATTCATCATAAGAGCGTAAGCAAATACTCTAGTGATGGCTCCTTCTAATTGTCTTACATCTGAATCAAAACTATTTGCTATATATTCTATAACATTATCAGGAACATCTTGAGCCGCCTCTTGATGAGATATCTTTTTTCTTATTATATTCATTCTAAGTTCAAAATCAGGTGGAGTAATATTTGCAGTTAGTCCCCAGTTAAATCTTGTTAATAATCTATTTTCTAACATTTTTAAATCATCAACAGATCTGTCAGAGGCTATAATAATTTGTTTATTTGAATTATACAATTCATTAAAAGTATGAAAAAATTCTTCTTGTCCCTTAGTTGCAGTACCTAAAAATTGAATGTCATCAATTATTAAAACATCAATATTCCTATACCTATTTTTAAAATTATCAATTTTATTAAAGTTATTTTTATCATTAGTTCTAACGGCATTAATAAAATCATTAACAAATTTATCAGACGAAATATATAATACTTTCATATTAGAATTTTTCAAAATATAATTTCCAATGGCCTGCATTAAATGTGTTTTTCCCAATCCGCTTTTACTATATAAAAATAAAGGATTATAAGCTTTACCTGGTTTTTCAGCTACTGCTTGTGCTGCTACAAACGCAAACTTATTACTATTTCCTACAATAAAATTTTCAAAAGTGTTATTTGGATTAAGATTTGCATCTTCCACACTTTGATAAGGAACTCCTTCTTGAATGTTTTCAATAACGGTATCCGCTTTTGGTTTCTTACCTACATCTTCTTTTAATTTAAAAACAAATTTAAAATTAGTTCCTGTAAGTTCATTAAAGACTTTTGTAATTAAATCTTTATAATTTTCATCTAAATGTTTAATATGTAATTTCATAGGAACTATAACAGTTGCAGTATTATTGGATAAATCATATAATTTGCTTTCTTTAAACCATGTATCATAAGAAAATTCTACTACTTGTTCTTTTATTCGTTCAAGAAATTTTTGCCACAATGTGTCAATATCCATATATTACCCTCCTATCCCCAATCTAATTTTACCATAAATAAAAAAAAAATCTACATATTTTTACAAAATAACAAGTTTTCCCACAAGTTTTCCACAGGTTATCCACAAGTATAAATTAAAGTTTATAAAAGAATCAATTAATTTTCCACAGTTTTTATGTTTTTTCCTTTTCCACAATTATAAAACATAGTTTCCCACAGGCTGTGGATATATGTGGAAACTGTGGAAAACTTGCTAATCCTTTATAATATAAGTAATAAATTTATAAGTTATCCACAATGAACTGTGGGAATACTAGTTTATAAAAAAAATACTAACTATAAAAGTTAGTATTAATTTTATTATCTTTTCCATTCAATCATCCATTTGTTATAGATTGATGCATTAGAACTATGAGGTTCTGGATTTGGAATTTCCATTTTTACAATCATTGGAATTTTCATCATTCTTCCAAATGCTACACAGGTTCCAGATTGTAAAGATTTTTGTTTTTCTATGACATCAGCGCTAATATTGGGAACCATTTTTCTAATATATTCCAAATCTGTTGGATGGTTAATTTTAAAAATTAAGAAATTACTACACTGAGAAATAACAGTTTCAGATAATTCTGTTGGTCTTTGTGTAATCAAATCTATAACTAAACCAAATTTACGTCCTTCTTTAGCAATTCTTTCAAAAATATTGTAACCAAGTAATTCGTTATCTGAATCTTTTTGAACATATCTGTGTGCTTCTTCAAGCATAATATGAATTGGTATCGATCCCCTATCTTGTAATCCTTTAGAAAATTTAAATAATAATCTAGAGTAAATTTTTACTAATGCTTTAGCAAATCTATCATCAATATCTTCTAAAACGAAGTTAATAATTTGAGCTCTTTTATTGTTATCAACTAATATAATATTAGATATAAATTCATTTAAATTTATAAATCTATCATATTTAAAGAATACACTATTAGAACTGTTATTTAGTGTATGTAATCTTACTTTTAAAGCAGTTGCTTCTGCATAAGATTTTTCATTTAATAATAGTCCTTCTGAAATTAAAGCAAAATTTAAAGCTACTTCTAAATCATCTAGAGTGAAATAAACCGGTACATAATCTTCATTCCATTTTGTATTATTATCTATAAATTGTTGAATATATTCTGTTATTAGAATTCTTTCTACAAATTCGCCTTTACTATCTAAATCAAAACACTTTCTAAACTGTCTTTTATATCCTACACCAGGAACGTCTACATCTAAATTTAATTCGTCAGTATAACAATCTGTTAAAATAGAAAATATTTGATCTCTAATTCTGGCAGACATTTGATTAGAATACATTACAGAAATGATAGCTTTAGCTATTAAGTGATTCTTATATCTCTTGCTTTCAGCGTCATTTCTAGCAAATACAGAAACTAAGCTTAACATCTTCTCTATAATTGCAATTTGAGAATAAAAAGTTACATTTAATAAATTTGCATAATCATCTACGTTAAGTAACCATAAAGGCAATTTAATTAATGGAGCTTCTTTTTGTTCTGTATTAGTAGTAAAAATTTTATAATTATAATTAACATTAATGTTATTTATTGATTTAAAAGCATTATCGTATTCACTAGTGTTATTAAAAATAAAAATATTACTATTAAAAGGAATTTTATCTTTCATAACAAATAGATTTTGTACAAGTCTTGCTACTCCATACGTTTTACCGGAACCAGTATTACCAAAAATAGCACTATGATTAGAAAACATATCGTCAATATCTATTTTAATTGGATAATTATACAAAGGAGATATTCCTAATGTCATGCTTTTTGGATTATTGTCCCCTACTATTTCTCCTAATTCCTCTTGATTAATAATTCTAACCGTTGCATTTAAACTAGGTTTTCTAATAATACCAGAATAAAATTTACCATTAATAAATTCACCTAAAAAAGTAATTTTAACAGTATCTCCACTTATTTCTTCTATTTCTCCCAGTATTTTTTTGTCATCTTCAAATACAACATTATAGTTAAGTAAATCTTCATTAATATTACCATTTATTTTAACAAGCGCGTAATTTTTACTAATTTCTACTATTTCTTTAAACATTATATCCCTCTATTCTTAATACTATAATTATATCAAATAAAAACAAAAAAATAAATAAAAAACATTAAAATTGTTGACATAAACTTAATAACCATATATAATAAAATAGCATTTAACTTTGGAGGTGTTATATATGAAAAGAACTTATCAACCAAATAATAGAAAAAAAGCAAAGAAACATGGTTTTTTTGCACGTATTAAAGGAAAAGTTTTAAATAGTAGAAGAGCTAAAAAAAGAAAAAAATTATGCGCATAACCACTTTTTATTGTGGTTTTTTCTTTATGTTGAAGGTGAATTTATGAAAAAAAAAGAAATTATAAAAAATAATAGAGAGTTTTCTAGGATAATAAATAAAAATAAAAATGTTAAAAATAAATATTATTCTATATATTATGAAAATGGAAATTCAAGAAATTTATATGGAATAAGTGTACCAACAAAAACGGGAAATGCTGTAATTCGTAATAAACTAAAAAGGCAAGTAAAAAACATTATTGATAATAATAAAAATTATATACAAAGTTCATATAACTATGTTATAATATTAAGAAAGAGTTTATTAGGAATAGATTACCAATTAAAAGAAAAAGAATTAATTGATCTATTCAAAAAGATTGGAGAATAATATGACAAAGAAAAAGATAATATTAGTATTAATATCTGTATTTATGTTAACAGGATGTACAACAACATTAAAAGATAAAGACAATAAAACGGTAGTTAATACAGAAACAGGGCAATCTATAACAGAAAACATTATTTGTAAACCTACAGATGAAAAAGTAATTAAGATATATGAAGAAAATGGTGTAGATATAAAAGATTTGCCTAGTTGTAATGAATTTAATCCTGTTAGTAAATATGAAGGCTTATGGACTACATTTTTTGTAAAACCATTAGCATGGGTAATTATTCAAATTGGTAATTTAGTAAACAGTTATGGTTTATCGATAATTATAACAGCATTATTAATTAGATTAGTTTTAATGCCAATAACTAAAAAAACTGCAATGCAATCAGAAAATATGAAAAAAGCGCAACCAGAAATTGAAAGATTAGAAAAAAAATATAAAGGTAAAGAATCCCAAGAAGATCAAATGAGAAAAACGCAAGAGATGCTTGCAATATATCAAAAATATCAAATAAATCCTGTATCAGGATGTCTACTTGCGTTTATTCAATTGCCATTATTATTTGCATTTTTAGAGGCGATTAATAGAACTCCAGCTATATTTGAAAGTAAATTTTTAGGTCTTCAAATGGCTACTACAACATCAGTTGGTATTCAAAATGGTAACTATATATATATCCTATTTATAGTACTTATTTTAGGAACTACATATTTATCATTTAGGAAAACTTTAAAAGATCAAACAGCAGCAGCCGCTCAAATGAAATATACGATATACATAATGTTAGGAATAATATTTATTGGTTCATTAACTTTACCAACAGCTCTAGGAATTTATTGGATAACTTCAAGTACATTTACAATATTCCAAAATATGTGGGTTGAAAGAAAGAAGGTAAAATAATGAATACATATATATTTGAAGATAAAACTATAGATGAAGCCAAAAATAAAGCTTTAAAAGAGTTAAATATAAACGAAGAAAATATAATAATAATTAATAAAACAGAAAAAAATGGTTTAATAAAAAAGAGTGCAAGTATAGAACTTGTAACAGTAGATGAAATAATTAATTATTTAAAAGATTCTTTAAATGAAATCTTATCATTAATGGGAATAGAAGCTAATTATGAAGTAAGAAGAAGAGAAAATAGAATAGAAATAAAAATATTTTCCGACAATAATGCAATATTAATTGGTAAAAATGGAAGAACAATGCAATCTTTACAAACAATATTAAGATTTATATTAAAAAATCATGTATCTTCTGATTTATCTGTTATGTTAGATGTTGAAAATTATAAAGAAAAGAGAAATAGAAATATTGAGTATTTAGCAAAGAAAATAGCAAGAGATGTAGCTAGAACTAAAGTAGAAACTAAATTAGATAATATGAATTCTTATGAGAGAAGAATAGTTCATAATATATTATCAGATAATAAATATGTATATACAGTTAGTGAAGGTGAAGAACCTAATAGACATGTAATTATAAAGCCAAGAGAAGATTAATCTTTTCTTTCTTTTTTATTTGTGTTAAAATATTGTGGGTAACGAGGTGATACTATGGAAGATACAATTGCAGCAATTTCTACAGCATTAGGGGTAGGAGCAATATCTATAATTAGAGTTAGTGGAAATGAATCAATTGATATAGTAAATAAAATATTTAAAGGAAAAGATTTAACTAGTGTTTCATCACATACGATACATTATGGATATATAATGGATAATGAAGAAATAGTAGATGAAGTATTAGTTAGTATAATGAAAGCACCTAAAACTTTTACTAAAGAAGATATCGTGGAAATAAATTGTCATGGGGGAATAGCAACAACTAATAAAGTGTTAGAGTTAATATTAACTAATGGTGCAAGATTAGCAGATCCAGGAGAATTTACGAAAAAAGCATTTTTAAACGGAAGAATAGATTTAGTAGAAGCAGATGGAATAATGAATTTGATAAATTCTAAAACAGAAAAAAATAGGCAATTATCAATAAATGAATTAAATGGAAAAGTATCAAATTTAATAAAAGAATTAAGAAATAAATTAGTAGGAATTATATCTAATATAGAAGTTAATATAGATTATCCTGAATATGAAGATATAGAAGTTTTAACTAATGAAAAAATTCTTCCTGAAGTAGTAAATTTTAAAAAGCAATTAGAAAAAATTATTAAAGATTCAGAAGATGGAAAGATTATAAATGAGGGAATTAATGTAGGAATAATAGGAAAACCAAATGTAGGAAAAAGTAGTCTTTTAAATGCTTTATTAGAAGAAGAAAAAGCAATAGTTACTGATATTGAGGGTACTACAAGGGATATAGTGGAAGGTAAAATTAATTTAGGTGGCATAATTTTAAATATTATTGATACTGCAGGTATTAGAGAAACTGATAATGTAGTAGAGAAAATTGGAGTAGAAAAAAGTATGGAAATTATTGATAAAGCTGATTTAATAATTTTTGTACTAAATAATAATGAGATTATAACCGAAGAAGAATTAAAAATATTAGAAAAGATAAAGAATAAAAATAGTATAGTAGTAATTAACAAGATCGATTTAGAAAAAAGGATAAATTTATCTAACTATGATAAAAAAATGATAGAAATTAGTGCTAAAGAAAATATTGGAATAGAAGACTTAAAAGATGAGATAAAAAGAATTTATAATATAGATAATATAAATACAAAAGATATGACTTATTTAAGTAATGCAAGAAGTATATCTTTATTAAAACAATCTTTAACTAAAATAGAAGAAAGTATTAATAATATAAATAATGATAGTCCGATAGATATAGTAGAGATAGATTTAAAAAATGCTTGGGAATTATTAGGACAAATTATTGGTGAAACATATACAGATGAGTTATTAGATGAGTTATTCTCTAGATTTTGTTTAGGAAAGTAGGTGAAAATATGGAATATGAAGTTATAGTAGTAGGAGCAGGTCATGCTGGATGTGAAGCGGCTTTAGCAACAGCTAGGTGTGGACATAAGACTTTGCTTGTAACGGGTAATTTAAAAAATGTGGCAACAATGCCTTGTAATCCGTCAATTGGTGGTTCTGCTAAAGGAATTATTGTAAGAGAAATAGATGCTTTAGGTGGAGAAATGGGTATAAATGCTGATAAGACATTAATACAAATGAAAATGTTAAATTCATCAAAGGGACCAGCAGTTAGATCTTTAAGAGCACAAGCTGATAAAATAACTTATCCACAAGAGATGTTGAAAACTTTAAAAAATACTAAAAATTTAACTTTACAAGAAGCAATGGTAGAAGATTTAATAGTAGAAAATAATGAAGTAAAAGGAATTATTACTGAAAATGGTACAAAAGTTACATCTAATATTGTAATACTTACAACAGGAACATACTTAAAAGCAGATATATTAGTGGGAAGCACAAGAACAAGAAGTGGTCCACATGATGAAAAGCCATCAATGCATTTATCAGATAATCTAAAAAAATATGGATTTGATATATTAAGGTTAAAAACAGGAACTCCCCCTAGAATAGAAAAGAGTAGTATTGATTATTCTAAAACTAAAAGAGAAGATGGAGATAAAGAAATATATACTTTTTCGCATGACATTGCTCCAATATATGATGTTAATAATCAAGAACCATGTTATTTAATATATACTACTCCGGAAACTCACAAAATAATATTAGATAATTTAAATAAATCAGCAATGTATGGTGGACTTGATGATATAAAAGGTGTAGGTCCTAGATATTGTCCATCTATAGAAGATAAATTAGTTAAATTTAAAGATAAAGAAAAACATCAATTATTTTTAGAACCAGAAAGTTTATATTATGATGATATTTACTTACAAGGATTTTCTACTAGTATGCCAAAAGATGTTCAAGAAAAAATGGTACATAGTTTACCAGGTCTAGAAAATGCAAAAATTTTAAAGTATGCTTATGCAATAGAATATGATGCTATATATCCTACACAAATTAAAGCATCATTAGAAACAAAAGTTTTAAATAATTTGTTTACTGCGGGTCAAATTAATGGAACGAGTGGATACGAAGAAGCTGCAGCCCAAGGATTAATGGCTGGAATAAATGCTTCATTAAAGTTAAAGGGAAAAGAACCATTAATCCTAAAAAGGAATGAAGCTTATATTGGAGTATTAATTGATGACTTGGTAACAAAAGGAACAATAGAACCTTATAGAATGTTAACTTCAAGAGCTGAATATCGTCTATTATTAAGACATGATAATGCCGACATTAGACTTAGACAATATGGATATGATGCAGGACTAATTGATGAAACAAGATATGCAAAGTTTAAAAATAAACTAAATGATATAAGCAAATTTAAAGAATATTTAAAAAGTACGAAAATAACTCCGACTAAAGAAATAAATGTAATTTTTGAAAAAATAGGGACCCCTTTATTAAAAGACGGAATATATTTATATGACTTACTTAGAAGAAATGAGATAAATATCAATACATTAAAAGAAAATAAATTGCTAGTAAGTGATTTTTCGAAAGAAGTAGAAGAACAATTAGAAATAGAAATAAAATATGAAGGTTATATAAAAAAGGTTGAAAGAGAAGCTGAAAAAATGATTAAAAATGAAGAAAAATTAATTCCTAAAGATATTGATTATAGTAAAATTTTAAATTTAGCAACTGAAGCTAGGCAAAAACTTGAAAAAATAAGACCAGAGTCAATAGGTCAAGCACTTAGAATAAGCGGAGTAAATCCTTCTGATATTTCAATATTGATGGTATATTTAAGGAAGAATTATAATGAATAAAGAAAAATTTATAGAAGAATTACTAAAATTGAATATACAAATTAATGATATTCAATTAGAAAAATTAGAAAAGTATTATGAAATATTAGAAAGAGAAAATAAATTATATAATTTAACTGCAATAACAGAAAAAGAAAGTGTATTTTTAAAACATTTTTATGATAGTCTTACAATTGTTAAAATTATAGATTTAAATGATGAATCATTATGTGATTTAGGAACAGGAGCGGGATTTCCTGGTATGGTGTTAAAAATAATGTTTCCTAATTTAAAAATAACATTGATTGATGCTACTTTAAAGAAATGTAACTTCCTCGAAAAGGTAATAAAAGAATTAAACTTAGAAAACATTAAGGTAATAAATGCAAGAGTAGAAGAATATGCAAAAATAGAGAGAGAAAAATATGATATTGTAACAGCAAGAGCGGTAGCACCACTTAAACATCTGTTAGAATATGGAATTCCATTATTGAAAGTAAACGGAACTTTTATTGCTATGAAAGGAAATATTAATGACGAATTAAATGGTATTGAAAATTATGAGAATAAATTAAAAATAAAACAGAATAAAAGGATAGATTTTCAGTTACCAATAGAAAGTAGTAATAGAACTTTAATTAGTTTTATAAAACTAGAAAAAACAGATATTAAATATCCGAGAAAGTATAGTGAAATCAAGAAAAAAAGTTTGTAATTTGTAAGGCAATCGCTTAAAAATTGTACATAAGTGGTGTAAAGTAGTTGGAACTC
>ERZ1643251.1214-NODE-1214-length-30381-cov-11.721592_pt1 | contig 30381 bp, 25 predicted proteins | sample MGYA00579261_ERZ1643251 | MGnify/ENA primary metagenome ERZ1643251 (study PRJEB29033, sample SAMEA4952267) | chicken gut metagenome | biome: Broiler Chicken; feature: Gastrointestinal Tract; material: Caecum | place: Ireland | collected 2018 | study: Broiler... | reverse complement strand
GCTTATCAAGAGGGGCGAGAGTCTGGTCTAGCTGAGGGCAAGAAATTTGGAATGGCTGAAGGTAAAAAATTAGGTCAAATGTTAGGGCAAAAGTTAGGTCAAAAAGAAAGCCGGTTAGCTATTGCAAAGAAAATGTTGCAAGCAGGTGTATCCGAAGCGTTTATTTGTCAAATGACTGGAGTGCCTAAAAAGGAATTAAAGAATTTAATACAGGAGTTGAATTCATAAAAAACACTGAGATTTGAAAACTCAGTGCTTTTTTTAGCGCATAATAATGTCTGCTAATGGGTAGCCTATAAAGGCTGATATAAATATAATGATAAACATCATTAGGAAACCATATTTGAGTAGACTTGATGATGTTGTCCAACCTGAACTTCCTGCAACGGCGACGTATGGCATTGATGGTGGAGCGGCTGAACCGGTTGAAGCGATTAAGCCTATTACAGATGTAATTGCAGCAGCTCCTAGGGCTCCTCCTGAAGCCATAGCTACTGGTACAGCAATTGTTGGTACAAGTTGGGCTGTTACCATATGGCTTGATACATTGGATTGTAAGCCAGCCCATAAACCGAATAATAAAAGTAATAATATCGGCGATAGGTTGCTTGTTATTGGAGCAATTGAATCAGATAGATATTTTGTTAAACCGATTGAACTATTGGTCATAGCGGCTCCTAAGGATAAAGTGGCTGCAACCATGATAATGCTTGGCCAAGACACACCTTTTACCATTGATTCATTAATATTGATTAATGGTTTCTTTTCATATTTTAAGATAGATAGAATGATAATACCAAGTAGAGGTGGCATTGCTGTTCCAAAGCCATCAATCCATTCAAAAAATTTAATATCGATTAGACTTGGTAATACCCATAGAGCAATGACAAGGACAAATGTTGCTAAAACCATTTTTTCTCCTCTTGTTGCTGGTGGGATTTCTTTTTTCATTTTATCTAATTCTTTTGATTGCAAATCAATTCCTTTTGTACTAGGATTCATTAGGAAACGGAAGACTAACATCATTGCTGCGAAGATTAGCAATCCGACAGGAATAGCGAACATCATATATTGTCCATAGTTGATTACATTTCCCGTTAAACTTTCATAGACATTCATGGAAAGAACTGGGAAGACATGGGCAATTGGAGTCATTCCTGATGATAAGCTAGTACAGAAGACTAAGCCCATCATTAACATGCTAGCATATTTATTTCCTTTTTCTAATTTTAATATGCTGTAAATTTCCGTTAAAATTGGTAGAATAACGAAGTATAATACGGTAGGTGACATGAAACAACCAATTATTATAACGGCAGCAAAGAACATTAGTGCAAAACGCCATGGTGATTTACGAGCATATTTACTGGTGACAAACCCAAGAGCAATTTTTTTTACATAGCCTGTTTGCGAAAAGGCATAGGTAAACATGAATGTAAATAATAGGAAAGCAAATGTTTGGTTACCAAATGAACTTGTTAAAACAGTTGACATTCCCAGTGAAGGTACTAAAGCAAGTGCTAGTAAGCAGAGTAAACTAGGCCAACCAATACCTATTGTGATCCATAAGAATAGTATACTAATAAATATTCCTAGAACTTTCATTCCATCGGCACTTAAACCAGATGGAGGATCAAGGAAAAAGAATAAAGCAATGATTGCGAAAGCTGTTATTGTGCATACTAATTCTTTGAGACTTTTATCTTTTGGAGCTTTCTCCTTTTTTTCTTCTTTCATACTAAATCCCTTTCTAAATTAATGCACCTTGATTAACTAATTCGTCTTGAATTTTCTTGACATCGTAGGTTTCATTATCTAGTGTTAAGGCAGCAGCTACACCAGCAGCTTGACCAGTTGCAAAACCAGTACCCATAACTCTGACTGAACCTAAAGCAAGTGAGTCTGTGGAAATAAGTCTTCCAGCAGCCCATAAGTTTTTAGCATCTTTTACTTTTAAGCAACCAAGTGGAATTGAAAAATACTCATTATCTGGAATATGTGTATATTTTATATTTGTATTGCTTTTATGCATTTCTGGACTCCATCCGCCACGAGCGATTGAATCGTCTGTTTTTGGAGCAGTGATAATTTCTTCGCCATATAGAGTTTTTTCGCCAATAATTCTTCTGGCTTCTCTAATACCTACACATGGGCCTGAACTAGATAAAACGAGATTTTCACAGCCATCTAAATATTTTTGGAAAGCTTCGACATAGTTGTGAATTTGGCCACGTAAATTCATTTCAGTTTCCGTTAATGTTTTGGCATCTAAAGCTGGGACAATTGTACTTGGAATGGTACAGTAGCCATAATCTTTGTCTAAGATTTTAATGATTAAACCAGTTTCTTTTTGAATCGGAATACCAGCTTCTTTGGCCTTTTTTAAGGCTTCTTCAATTTCTGGTTTAATAATTTCACGAGCTGGAATATTATCTATTCTAAATGGTAATGAAGATTGTTGAACTTTTCCTTCCGCATCACCCCAATTTGTTTTGATTCCTGCAAAGTGAACTAGATTAGCATTACCTGATGCATCGACAAAAGCTTTAGCTTCAACAGTGAATGTCCCTTCATCATCGGTACATTTCATTTGTTTAATCATGCCATTTTCGTTTACTACTTCATACATTTGAGCATGGAGATAGTATTCGACATCACTTTCTTTGAGCATTTCATCCATAACAAGTTTGACATACTCTGGATTAAAGGATACGGATACGTTTCCTGTTGATTTTGAAGGTTTTGGATGAATATTTGTTCCATATTTTTCGAGTCTTTTTAGAACTTCACCACCAATTCCTTCTACGACTTGATCGTAATTTTCACCTCTGGTGAAGAACCCACAGTATGCTGTAACTTGCGAGTTTGTTGCTTGACCGCCGAAGTAAGGATTTCGTTCGATCAAAACAGTTTTGGCACCTGCTTTAGATGCCGCGAGTGCGGCTGCAACACCGGCAGCTCCGCCACCTAAGACGGCGACGTCACACTTAATGTTTCTTTCCATTAAAACACCTCTCTCTATTTTTATATCCTTATTATAACATGGTTTTTAAAAAATATTGTATAGACGATTATTTAACGTAAAGTTCTTTACATCTTTTTTTCTTCTTTATAATGTGTTATACTTGTTTGGAAAGAAGAGGAGTTGTTTATATGTATTGTGAAAATTGTGGAAAAAAGTTAGAAAAAGGAGAAGCTTTTTGTGGAAATTGTGGTACGAAAGTTTCTAATGTAAAACCTAAGAAGACTGTAAATGATTTGATGAAGAACAATCGCAATTTAGTTTATTTAGGAATAGTTGTGGTTATAGTTGTTCTTGCCTTTGTTTTTTTTGGTGGCCAATCTGACGAAGTTAAATTTATTCAGTCTTGGCAAAATGCTTTTTTAGAGGATGAGAATATTACATTTGGTGAAGTTGTTGATTATGCGATGACAAATGTGAAGTGGAAAGATGTTACTTATGAGGGAAAGAAGGCTGTTCGTCTTAGTGGAGTAGATAAGGAGACTGGAACTAAAATTGTTGCTATTTTAGATCCTGATAAGGATGCTGATACGATTTTTCTTTATTATGAAGAGGATGGAGAAGAAGAGTATGCTTTAGATATGGCCTTTTATGTTACGGAGTATGCTGAGGAGACTGCAGAGCATTTAGGAAGAGAATAAAAAATACTTGACAAACGATGGAATTCCTAGTAATATGGATAACGTTATAAGAAAAAGCGAAGAAACAGTTCACCTGTTCACCTAAGTATAATAGTACTGGGTTATCCATTTAGAAGATTTCTTTTGATTTTTAAAATGGGATAGGTGAATACTGTTTGTATTCATCTTTTTCATTGTATGGAGGTGCATTGACATAGCAAAGAAGACGGATGATTTACTTATCAATGATAATATACGTGTTAGTGAATTGATGGTAATTGGACCTAACGGTGAGCAAATGGGTATTAAATCTCTGGAAGACGCTAAGACAATTGCTAATTTTGCCGGTTTGGACTTGGTTTTAATGAATGGTAATTCTGTACCAGCTGTTGGTAAGATTATGGATTATAACAAGTATCGTTATGAAAAGCAAAAGAAGCAAAAGGATGCTTTGAAAAAGCAACGTGAGACAAATAAGGAACTTAAGGAGTATCGTTTATCAGTTAAGATTGATGTTCATGATTTTGATACTCGTTGTAAGAATGCTTCAGATTATTTAAGTCGTGGACATAAGGTAAAAGCATCTATTCATTTTCGGGGAAGAGAGATTGCGCATCCTGAGTTAGGGCGAGAAGTTCTTGAGAAATTTGCTGATAAGTTAAGTGAGGTAAGTATCGTTGAGACCAATATTAAACAAGAAGGTCGCAACATGTTTATTATCTTAGCACCAAAAAAATAGAAAGAAGGAAGTTATTATGGCAAAAGGGCCTAAAATGAAAACACATAAAGCTAGTAGCAAAGTTTTTAAAAAGAGAAAAAATGGTGAACTTTCTTATAAAGTAAGTGGTGGTAACCATAAGACAAGTAAGGATAGTTCAAAACAAATTCGTCAAAGACGTAATAAAGGAACATTAAGTAAAGGAGAAGCTAACAGAATTAAATCTGTTATCTAGTAAGGTGGTGTAAATATGGCAAGAGTTAAAGGTGGAACTGTTTCTAAAAATAGAAGAAGAAAAGTTTTAAAGCAAGCTAAAGGTTATTTTGGAAGTAAGCATCGTTTATATAAAACTGCTCAAGAGCAAGTTTTCCATAGTGGAGCTTATGCTTATCGTGATAGAAGACAAAAGAAAAGAGATTTCAGAAAGTTATGGATTGCACGTATTAATGCAGCATGTCGTGAAAATGGAATCAGCTATTCTAAGTTTATGAATGGACTTTCTGTTGCAGGTGTAGAAATCAATCGTAAGATGTTAAGTGAGCTTGCTATTGATAATCCTAAGGCTTTTAGTGAACTTGTAGAAGTTGCTCAAAATGCTTTAAAAAGTGGCAAGAAGCCTGAAGTAAAGGAAGAGAAGAAGGAAGCTCAACCTGTAAAAGAAGAAAAAAAAGCTGAAGAAAAAAAGGATTATAGCAAGATGACTTTAGCTGAGTTAAAAGCTGTAGCTAAAGAACAAGGTGTTAAGGGTTATTCTTCTATGAAGAAGGATGAGTTATTAGCAAGTTTAAAATAAGGCTGTGGTTAATAGCCTTTTTTTGGTACAATATTTTTAGAAAGGAAAATGCATATGTATGATTGTATTGTTGTTGGAGGAGGACCTGCTGGGTTAACCGCGGCAATTTATTTGAAAAGGGCTTGTAAGAAAGTGGCTATTTTTGAGCGTGAGGTTTTTGGGGGGCAAATTACAAAGGCAACTGAAGTAGAAAATTATCCCGGGTTTGATCGCATTTCTGGGATGGAACTTGGTAATAAGATGAAAGCACAAGCTGAGGATTTAGGGGTTGAATGTTTTTATGATGAGATAATTCAAATTGAAAAGAATGGTGATGTGTTTCAAGTGATTACCGTGGACAAGACTTATGAAAGCAAGACTGTTATTTATGCTGCGGGAACAAGTCCAAGAAAGCTTGGTATAAAAGAAGAAGAAAAATTTATTGGGAATGGTGTTAGTTATTGTGCTACTTGTGATGGAGCATTTTATAAGGATAAGACGGTCTGTGTTGTCGGTGGTGGCAATACGGCGATTGATGATGCTTTGTATCTTTCTAATATTTGTAAAAAGGTTTATGTTATTCATCGCAGAGATTCTTTTCGCGCGGAACCAATTAAAGTTTCTTCTTTAAAAGAAAAGGATAATATTGAATTTATTTATAATGCAACGGTTGAAGGTATTATGGGAAATGATAAAGTTGAGGCTTTGGAAATTGTTGTAAATGATAAGAAAATGGAAGTTAAAACCGACGGTGTTTTTGTAGCTATTGGGTCAACTCCGAATACAGAGATTTTAGATAATTTTTTTAGTTTAGATGCGAATGGATATGCTCTTTCCAATCATGAACTTGAAACTTCGGTAGCGGGTCTTTTTGTGGCTGGTGATGTCAGGGATAAGCAAGTGAAACAACTTACAACGGCGACAAGTGATGGGACGGTTGCAGCAACGTTTGCAATTGATTATTTGAATACGTTATGAATATTAATTATTTAGAGCAATGGATTTCAAGTTTGGATGCAGAGTATTTAGCTTATTTTCAGAGAGATCTTAATCTTTTAGATAAGAAATGTATTTTGGGATTGGATGAGAAAGAAACGTGGTTTTTGCGTAAAACAATGGGAGTGTTTGATCAAGGAGTAAGGTTGTCTTATGCTGCGGTTGGACAGAGTGTTTTGGAAAGTGGTTATTTTGAAAACACTGTTTCGCAGTATCATGCTGCAAATTTAATTCGTAGTATTCTTTATAAGATGACTTTACATATGGATATGTTAAAAGAGAAAAGAAAATTGGTTGAAGGAAATTGTGATGCTTTGATTGTTGGTCTTAATCTTTCTAAAAAAAGTAGAAATGTCTTAAATAAAGCAGGAATTAAGACTGTCGGAATGTTGCTTGCTTGTCCTTTTGAGTATTTTGTTTCTTTTACAGAGCCTGTTTGGAATGAGCTTTTGAGTAGAGTACGTGAATATAATTTTTCTTTTGAAGATGCTCGAATTAATGATTTACAACCAGGAATGAATATACGAAGAGATCTTAAAGAAAAGAATTATCAAAATATTCCGTTATCTTTTTTGTTTTGGAAGGAAGATCTTGTTCAGAGATTGAAAGTAAGAGGAGTATTATCTTTACAGGATTTAATTCAACAGGATTATTTCAAGTTGTATCTTGAACACGTATTTGATGAGCCTTTTTTAGATAAAGAGATTTATTCTTCTTGGAAAAATATTTTAATATCTTTATTTGATAAAATTGGCTTTTATAGTAAGAAAGAAATTGTTGAAAATTTGATTCAGTTAGGCGAGTTTGATAAAATTGGAGTAGATCAGTTGTTTTCTTTTCGAGCTTCTAATTTGTTAAAACAAGAGCGCATATATACGCTTCAGGATGTAGTTTGTAGTTCTAAAATAGATTCTTTTAATTATAGAGATGCTTTTTATATTTTAAATACGCTTAGAAAATATGGGATAGATTATTCTAGTTTTGAGCATAAGCGGTAGAAAAAAAGATTTTACAAATAAAAAAAGTATGTTATAATACAGGTATCAGATTTAAGTGGGCAGAAATTCCCACTTTTATTATTGGAAAGGGTGATGTAAGCCATGTTAGATAAAATTAGGGATGCCATCCAAAAACCTTTACAGGAAATGAATATCGTTGTGGATTCGATTGAATATGTAAAGGATGGAAGTTATTATTTTCTTAATATTGTTTTGGATCGGGTAAATGGCCTTGATTTGGATACGGTGGTAGAAGCAACAAATATTATTAATCCAATTTTGGATGATCTTGATTTAATTGAGGAGTCTTATATTTTGGATGTGTCAAGTAAGGAAAGGGATGATCAGGATGAATAGTGAAGAATTTATTAAGGCGTTGAATCATATTACAGAGGAAAAAGGAATTAGTAAGGATATTGTTTTTGATGCGATGGAGCTTGCTTTAGCAACGGCTTATAAGAAGAATTTTCAATCTAAGACAAATGTTAAGGTAAAAATTGATCGTGAAACTGGAGATATAAGAGTATTTTCTTATTATGTTGTGGTTGATGATTATGATGATGGAACTGAAACGACCGATGAAGAAGGAAATATTGTTCGGATTCCACCTGAGATTAATGTTGATGCCCAAATTTTGCTTGATGAAGCAAGAGAGATGGATCCAACGATTCAAATTGGGGATACGATTGAAAAGGAAGTTACACCTAAGGATTTTGGACGTGTTGCCGCTGGAACAGCTAAGCAGGTATTAACACAGAAGATTAGGGAAGCTGAACGAGCAAGTATTATGGAAGAGTTCCAAGATAAACAAGGAGAAATGATGATGGGTCTTTTGGCTATGGAAGATCAAAGGAACTATTATGTTGATTTAGGAAAGTCTCGCGGTATTTTACCAAAATCAGAGATGATTCCTGGTGAAGTTGTTAAAATGGGAACAAATATTAGAGTTTATCTTACGAAAGTTGAAGAGACTACTAAGGGACCTTTAATTTTATGTTCAAGAAAGCATTATGGTTTTGTTAAACGTTTATTTGAAACGGAGATTCCAGAACTTGTTGATGGAACGATTGAGCTTTATGCAGTTGTGCGTGAGCCAGGTATTCGTAGTAAAGTAGCTGTTTATTCTAATGATGATCGTGTTGATCCAATCGGCGCTTGTATTGGGGAACATGGATCTCGAATTGGCAGTATTTTGAAGGAACTTAATGGTGAGAAGATTGATTTGATTCGTTATAGTGCTGAACCTAGTGAGTTTATTGCAAATGCCCTAGCGCCTGCTAAGAATGTTACGGTTAATATTATTGATCCGATGAAAAAAGAGGCTTTAGCAATTGTGGATGATGATAATTTGTCTTTAGCAATTGGTAAAAAGGGTTCTAATATTAAACTTGCTAGTCGTTTGACGAAATACAAGATTGAAGTAAAGACTTTAAAGCAAATTAATGAGGAAGGAAATAAAGATAATGATTAAACTTTTTACTCATATGAGCGATCCGGATGGTTTAGGATGTGTTATTTTGGGTAAACTTATGGATGAATATCTTGATTTTACTTTATGTAAGGGAGTCGAAGAGTTAGATACATATTTGGATTTCTTTTTAAAGATAAATCAGGCAAAGAATTATGATCAGGTTTATGTTACTGATTTATGTCCTAGTGATGTTTTATTACAAAGAATTGAAGAGGATGGGCTTTTGATCGAGCAACTTAGTCGTTCTGTTCAGGTTCAGCAATATGGGGATTATCAAGTTGGCTGTGTTTTTGGTCCGTATGAAATACGTAATGACTTGGCAGAATATTTGAAAGGAGTAAGTCCTCAGTTAGATGTTTTAATGCTTTTTGCACCAGATAACAGTTCGGTTTCTTTCCAAGCTTTAAAAGAGAATGTTGAGGTAAGAAGTTTGGCAGAAAGTTATGGTGGTGACGGTCATGAGCAAGCAGCAAGTTGTTCGTTTGAGGCTACTTTACCATACTTGCTTGAGCGTGTTTTGAAATAGATAGACAGGAGGTTAGGATGAAAGTTAGAAAAATTCCTATGCGCACTTGTGTGGTTACACGTGAAAAGTGCGAGAAAAGAGAGTTAGTGAGAGTTGTTCGTACACCTGAAGGGACGGTTTGTATTGATTCAGAGGGAAAGATGAATGGAAAAGGAGCATATTTAAAGCTTACTAAAGAGGTTATTTTAAAAGCTAAAAAGAGTAAGGCTTTGGATAGAGCTTTGGATGTGGAAGTCCCAGCTTCTATTTATGATGAGTTAGAAGGTATGATTAGGGAAGAAAATAATTAGAAAGGATGTGTTATTTATGACTGTAAAGGAATATGCAGAGAGTGTTTCTTTATCTGTGGCTGAGGTTTTGAAAAAGTGTGAAACTTTAGGTATTGATGTAAAAAAGGCGACGGATGAGTTATCTGATGATGATGTTATTAATTTGGATTTTGCAACGAACTTGATTAGTACAGATAGTGAATCGACTTATGAAGAGGAAGATAGTATTGATGAAGTTGTTGAGGAGTTAGTTGCGTCTACAAATATTCATACGATGAATCCAGAAACGAAGAAGCAGAAGTTAAAGAAACGTAGTGAAGTGGAGTCTAGTAAGTCTGAGTATTTTAATAAACGTAAGGAAATGTATAAGCATAAAGAAAAATTGATGACGAATCAGGCGTTAGATGATGTTGTGTTATATAAAAATAATATGACTGTGGCTGATTTAGCGGATGCTTTAAATATTAGTGGAACGGATATTATTAAAAAGTTAATGAGTCTTGGGGCAATGGTTAGTTTGAATCAGGCTATTGATTTTGAACAAGCTGAGTTAGTTGCTTTGGATTATGGAAAAACTTTGAAGAAAAAAGAAACGCAAGATGTTACGAACTTCGAAGAATTTGAAGTGAATGATAAAGAAGAAGATTTGGTTTTAAGACCACCTGTTGTAACGATTATGGGACATGTTGATCACGGTAAAACAACGCTTTTGGATTATATTCGCCATAGTAAGGTTGTTGAGGGTGAATTCGGTGGTATAACACAACATATTGGTGCTTATCAAATTACACATAATGATGGTAAGATTACTTTTATTGATACACCAGGTCATGCTGCTTTTACTGAGATGCGGGCACGGGGAGCAAGTGTGACAGATATCGTTATTATTATTGTGGCAGCGGATGATGGGGTAATGCCTCAGACGGTTGAAGCAATTGATCATGCTAAGAGTGCTGGTGTACCTATTATTGTTGCTGTAAATAAGATTGATAAACCAAATGTTAATATTGAACGTGTTATGCAACAAATGAGTGAGCATGGTATTACACCTGAAACATGGGGTGGAGAAATTCCATTTGTTAATATTTCAGCTCAAACGGGAGAAGGTGTTGATCTTCTTTTAGAAACGATTCAGATTATTAGTGAAGTAAATGGATATAAAGCAAATCCTTCTCGTTATGCTATTGGAACAGTTATTGAATCTAAGGTAGATAAGAATATTGGTGGAGTTGCTTCATTATTGATTCAAAATGGAACATTACGTTTAGGTGATCCAATTGTAGTTGGAGCTTTTGCTGGTCGTGTTAGAACGATGAAAAATGATCGTGGTGAGGCTATTGTGGAAGCTGGTCCTTCGACACCGGTAGAGATTACAGGTATTTCGGATAATCCTAGTGCTGGAGATAAGTTTATGGCTTTTGAAACGGAAAGTGAAGCTAAGTCTATTGCTGCTAAACGATATGCTGCTTTGAAAGAAGCAAAGAATAAGAAAGAAGTTGTTTCTTTAGATGATTTGTTTGCGAAAATCAAATCTGGTCAAAAAGAAATTAATGTTGTTTTAAAAGCAGATGTCCGTGGAAGTGAGGAAGCTGTTCGTTCTTCTTTAGAAAAAATTGATGTTGAAGGGGTTCGAGTTAACGTTATTCGCAGTGGCATTGGAACGATTACGGAAAGCGATGTTGTTTTAGCTAATGCTTCAAATGCAATTATTATAGGCTTTAATGTTATTCCTTCTTCGATTACGAAAGAAGTAGCAAAAGAGTATGGTGTAGAAATTCGTTTGTATACCATTATTTATAAAGTGATTGAAGAGATGGAACTTGCTATGAAAGGTCTTTTAGATCCTGAGTTTGAAGAGCATGTTTTAGGTAGTGCTGAGATTCGTAAAATATTTACTTTTTCTAAAGTGGGTAAGATTGCTGGATGTTATGTTACAGAAGGAATTATGAAAAGCGGAGCTCAAGCTAGAGTTATTCGTGATGGAGTCATTATTTATGATGGAAGAATTGCTTCTATTCAAAGGGAAAAAGATCAGGCTAAAGAAGTGAAGAAAGGTTTTGAATGTGGAATTACTCTAGAAAATTACAGTGATATTAAAGAAGGCGACATCATAGAAAATTATGAAATGGTGGAGATTAAAAGATGAGTGTAAAACTAGAACGAATTAATAGTGAACTGGTTCGAACAATTTCAGAGATATTACTTTTAGAGACAAATGATGATCTTTTAAAAACCATTACGATTACTTCGGCTGATGTATCAAAGGATTTATCTTTTGCTAAGATTTATTTTACAAGTATGTTAGATATGGATAAAAAAGACTTAGAAAAAGAAATGAACGAGGCTAGTGATTTTGTGCGGAAGTTTGTGGCTGAAAAAATGGATTTAAGACAAACTCCAAAGTTAAAGTTTATTTATGATGATTCAATTGCTTATGGTAATAAGATTGAGCATATTTTAGAAAAGATTCATGAAGAAGATCAAGAAAAGAAGATGTAAAGTTTACATTTTCTTTTCTTTTTTTGACACTTTAGGACATATACCAAGTCAATTTCTCTCTTTTCGAATAAAACTATTATTGAAGGGAGAAAAAATATGGACACAGAAAATAATTGTAAAAACGACAGTCTATGTGAGGTAGTAGATTGTTTAGTTGACCGTTGTAAAACGGGACCAACGGGCCCTAGAGGACCTATCGGTTATACTGGACCGACAGGACCAACGGGACCAACAGGACCTCAAGGATATGGAGGCCCAACGGGACCGACTGGCCCATGCTGTACAGGCCCAACCGGCCCAACAGGAGCAACTGGAATCACTGGACCAACGGGCCCAACAGGAGCAACTGGAATTACGGGACCAACAGGACCAACAGGAGCTACTGGAGTTACGGGACCAACAGGCCCAACAGGAGCCACTGGAATTACGGGACCAACGGGACCAACAGGAGCCACTGGAATTACGGGACCAACGGGACCAACAGGCGCAACTGGAATTACGGGACCAACGGGACCAACAGGAGCAACTGGAATTACGGGACCAACGGGACCAACAGGAGCAACTGGAATTACGGGACCAACAGGACCAACGGGAGTCACTGGACCTACTGGACCTGCAGGTGGAAATTTCAACTCATTTGCTATGGTGCATGATGAAAGCAATTCAGGTATACCTATGACTGAATCTGTTAAGTTTAATGTTCCTAACTTGTTAAACGAGATTACTTATGATGCAACGACAGGAGAATTTTCAATACCAACTGCTGGTGAATACATGGTTCATTGGTGGATAAATGTTCGTAATAAAGATACTTCAGGTTATTGTGGACCTAGACCATTAGGAATTGAATTCCATCAGGTTGTACCATTTGATGTGAAAATTGCGCATTCTTCTACACATAATGAAGTTTATCCGTGTGCTACGGGTACGATTAGTGGAAATGCAATCTTTAGTGCTCCAGCTAATTCAAAATTTAAGTTCTTTAATACTTCTGGTGTTGATATTGAATTAGTGGCAAATGATTTGTATTCTGCTTCAGTATCTATGAATCGTATCAATTAATGCATAAAAGCTTTTCTATTTTTAGAAGAGCTTTTTTTCTCTGAAGGGATGATGACAAAATTGTAATTGCAATTCAAGCATTTTTATACTATAATTTGGTTATATTAATTAATGTGTTATACGTTAAGAGAAAGGATTGAAATAAGATGGCGAGTGTAGTAGTAACGATATATTATATCTTATTTGCACTATCATTTATATATTGCATGTATTTTGCAGTGACTGGTTTATTTGGTTTTAAAAATTATCATAAAAGTATGTTTGGAAGACATAAACCTAAATATAAGTTTGGAATAGTCATTCCTGGACGAAATGAAGAGAAAGTTATTGGCGCTTTAATTAAGAGTTTACAAAAGCAAAGATATCCAGCTAGTTTATATGAGATTTTTGTAGTACCTAATAATTGTACAGATAATACAGAAGAGGTTGCTCGAGAAGCTGGAGCAACTATTATCCATTGTGATGTTTTAGTAAAACAAAAAGGAGACGCTTTAGAAGATACATTTAAAAAGTTAGTTAAACGTGAAGATTTGGATGCATTTGTAATTTTTGATGCCGATAATCTTGTTCATCCTGATTTTTTAGCTAGAATGAATGATGCTTTATGTGAGGGAGCTGAAGTTGCACAATGTTTTCGAGATGCGAAAAATATGGGAGATAACTGGTTAACTGGTTCGTATACATTATTTTACTTTATTCAGAATTTCTTTTTTAACCGGGCTCGAATGAACTTTTCTGGTTCGGCAGCTATTAATGGAACGGGTTTTATGGTTAAAAAGAATGTTGTTGAAAAAGGATTTCATACGGTAACGTTGACTGAGGACTCTGAGTTTACTGGACAATGTGCCTTAAGAGGAATTCAAGTTGCTTTTGTCGAGGAAGCTATTACTTATGATGAGCATCCTCAAAGTTTCTGGGCAAGTTGGAAACAACGAAAAAGATGGACGAGTGGAACGTTAAGTTGTTTAAAAGTTTATGGTGGCAAACTACTAAAAAACTTTTTGAAAACAGGTAATATTGCTTGCTTTGATATGTTTATGATGTATGTTGCGCCAATTGTTACTGTGCTCGGACTTCTTTTAACAATTGTTTTGATCATTTTTAATGTTGTTGGGGTTGAACTCTTTGATTTCTTCTCTTACTTGTATGCTTCAGGATTATTATTCTTTGTAGTGTTCTATATTCTCAATGTGGCTATGAATATTTTTGTTGTGAAATATAATCGTAAAAGTGCTAAAAATATTATTACGGGTATTTTGTTCTTTTCCTTATTTATTGCAACGTGGATTCCAATTAATATCATTTGTTTATTTAAGAAAACGGAAAGTTGGGAACAAATTAAGCATGATCGTAGTGATGTTGACTTAGATTCCTTAGTAAATTAGGTACCTTTAGAAGGTATCTTTTTTTCTTGACAAGATTTATTACTGTATGATACTCTTGTGGTGAATTTGCATGAAGAAAGGAGTGGAAATTATGGTAAATTTTGTTTTAGAAGATTTTTATGTTGTTTTTGGTAGTACTTGGAAATGGATAATTTCCACTTTGATGTGGTAATTTATTCTTATTTTATTCGAAAAGGCTACTTTTGAGGTAGTCTTTTTTTTAGAAAGGTGTGAGTGGGTTGAGTAAGGTTAAAACATTTAAAATTTTGTGGCATTATATTAAAGATGATAAACTACGCTTATTTGGTTATATTGTTCTTGTGGCTGTTTCTTATCTTCCATCTTTATTTGCTGCGGTTTTATGGGGAGTTTTGATTGAAGCTTTGACAGAGGGACATTTTGACCAATTTGTTTTCTATTTGGCTATTTATGAAGGTATTTATATTCTTTTGTTTTCTATTTTACAGATTCCAAGGGATTATTTGTATAATTATTTAGAAATCAAGTTTATGCGAAATGTTAGTAAAGATTTATATTGCAAAATTGATAACTTGCCGGCTATAGCTTTTGAGGATATAGGTGTTGGTGAATTTATTAATCGTTTGTATACAGATCCTGATCGGGTTATTGAACTGTTATCTAAAATGGTACGTTTGATTTGTAGAGCTTTGGTTGTTTTGGTTGTTTTAGTTATTTGTTTTCGTGTTTCTTTCCTTTTGGGTATGGAAATTATTCTTTTGATCGTGATTATGGGATTTATTTCTTGGAAGTTTTTTCCGAAGATCAAAAAGAGTAATGAAGAGATAAAAAAACAAAGCGATAAATATGTTAAGGATGCTACGGAAAATATTACGGGTATTCGAGAAGTTAAAGCTTTAGGGATTAAGAAAAATGTTGAACAAAGAGTCTTCAAAGTTTTAGATGGAATGTATTTAAGTCAGAGCAATGCGGCTCGTTATGAAAGATGGTATTGGGCTTTTAATAATGTTGCTTATTATTTGCTACAATTTGTCATTTTCTTTACAAGTGGTAAATATTATATTGATGGTATTATTACTTTAGGGGTATTTATGATGCTCGAAAGTTATATATGGCGTATTGATGAGGTTGTCGAAAGTATTAGTGATTTTGGAGTGAACTTTAACAAGGTATATGTTTCTTTAAAGAGAATAGATGAAATTGTTCATAATCGTTTATACGAAGATGAGAAGTTTGGCGATGTAGAGCTTCAAAAAGCTAGAGGTAAGATTGAGTTTAAAGATGTAAAATTTCGTTATCGTGATGAAGAAAAGTATACTTTAAATGGTTTAAGTTTAGTGTTTGAACCTCATAAGAAAATTGCCGTTGTTGGACGAAGTGGTAACGGTAAGAGTACAATTTTTAATTTGTTACTACGATATTTTGATGCGACTGAAGGACAAATTCTTATTGATGGCATACCTTTACAAAACTTAACTGAAAATTCTTTACGACAAAATATTTCAATTATTCGGCAAAGTCCATTTTTGTTTAATCTGAGTATTATGGATAATTTCCGGTTGGTTCGTGAGGATGTTACTTTAGAAGAGGTTCGGGCGGTTTGTCAAAAAGCTTATATAGACGAATACATCATGAGTTTACCTGAACAGTATGAAACGGTTATTGGTGAAGGTGGTATTAATCTTTCCGGTGGTCAGAAACAGAGAATTGCAATTGCCAGAACTTTGCTTTTACAAACGAAAATCATTTTATTTGATGAGGCAACAAGTGCTCTTGACAATGAATCTCAAGAGTATATCAAGAAAACGATTGATGAACTTGTAAGCGATCATACGGTGATTATTGTAGCACACAGGCTTTCAACAATTGTTGATGCGGATCGTATTTATGTGATTGATAAAGGTATTTTAGCTGGTAGTGGAACACATAAAGCTTTACTAGAAAATAACGAGGTTTATCGTAGTCTTTATTTTACTGAAAATGCAAATTCAAGTGAATAGTCCTAATTCTTGGGGCTATTTTTTTAGAAAAATGGTGTTTTGATTTCGTTTGCTTTTAGAAAATTACAAGAATTCTATGGATAAAATAAGTGAGGGAAGTAGCAACTTTAAGGAACTGTTAAATACGAAAGCGACTCTTTCAGAACTTAAGGAAAAATATAAAAAATATGATGTCTCAAGGTATAATAAGAAAAATTGAATAACCAGGACAAACTAAAGAGCTTATGGATAGTTGTAATTTAGACGAAAAGGGATAGAAAAAATCACAGTAAACTTGTGATTTTTTCTTTCGAGATATTAGTCAACTATATAAAAATACGAAGGGGGCAGGTCCTTTAAAATATTTTCGTTGTTAGAGAATAAATTGCTGATAACGTGTCGGGAGGTGATGACTATATTAAAATTAACCATTATAATTTAACTTATTTTGATACTATTAATATTTTTTGTTGAGTATTTTATTGGTAAATTCGGCTTATTTTAGTTTTTCATAGTATTTATCTGTTAAAACATAATCAATATTTCGGCTTTATTTTTCCTTAAAACTAAATTTTTGTAAATTGAAGAAAGGAACGAAAAAAGTATTGACGCGACTTTAAAAATTTGTTACATTATTAACACAAGTTATACAAAGAAACGAACGGTGGTCATTTGGAACATTACTTCACAAATAATACTAATCTTCGTAGTGAATTGCGGAGCATTATTTATGAAAACAAGGGGCATGTTTTCACTTTTTTCAGTGATTTAGGCGTGTTTTCTAAGGATAAAATTGATTATGGAAGTCGTTTACTTGTAGATACAGTCTTAGCAAAAGAAGAACATATTCCTAAAACTCTTTTGGATGTTGGATGTGGCTATGGTTTTTTAGGTATTGTTTTAGCCAAAGTTTTTGATAGTGAAGTTACTCTTGTTGATGTGAATAAACGAGCCGTTCATTTAAGTGAACGTAATATTAAACAGAATAAAGTAAAAGGAAAAGCTTTGGAAAGTAATATTTATGAAAGTGTTGAGGGAACTTTTGATTTAATTGTGACGAATCCGCCTATACGAGCGGGGAAAGCTGTTGTTTTAGAAATATTAGAAAAGGCAAGAGATTATTTAAATCCTGATGGGGTTTTATGGTTTGTGATTCGAAAGGATCAGGGGGCCATAAGTATTTTAAAACTACTTGAACCAATTTATAAATGTGAAATTGTAAAGAAAGATAAAGGTTTTTATATTATGCGAGCAAAAATTTATTGACATCATGTTAGATTGCTTGTAAAATTATAAATTGGTGACGTGTTAGTTTTTGAAACGTAGGGTTTTCCAAAAAATGAAATTTAGATGGGGTGAGATCGTGGCTTATAAACTAAAAAAATGTGGAGATTATCGTACGAGAAGAAGTTTTTCGAAAAGTAAAAACACTATGGAACTATCCGATTTGTTAGAGATTCAAAAGAAGAGCTATCAAAGATTCCTAGAGGAAGGAATTAAGGAAGTTTTTGAAGAGTTGTTTCCGGTGGAAAGTTTTACTGGAAATTTAACTGTTGACTTTGGAGATTATTCTTTTGATGAACCTAGATATTCGGTAAAAGAAGCAAAGGAAAGAATGGTTAACTATGCTGCACCTTTGAAGGTTCAGGCTAGAGTTTTCATTCATGCGACTGGTGAAGTAAAGGAACAAGAGATCTTTTTAGGTGATATGCCTTTAATGACTGAATCTGGAACATTCATTATTAATGGTGCGGAACGTGTTATTGTTTCTCAATTGGTTCGTAGTCCAAGTGTATATTTTAAACGTGAAGTAGATAAGAATGGACGTCGTATTATTAGTGGAGAAATGATTCCTAATAAGGGTACTTGGCTTGAATTTGAAACAGATGCAAGAGACGTTATTTATGTTCGTATTGACCGGACTCGTAAGGTGCCTATTACGACTTTCTTAAGAGCATTAGGTTTATCTTCTAATGAGGATATTATTAATGTTTTCGGGGAAAATGATTATTTAACCAATACATTTGAGAAAGATAGTACTAGAAATACGGATGAAGCATTAATTGATATTTTTGAAAAGTTGCGTCCAGGAGAGCCTGCGACACTTGATTCAGCTAAGAATCAACTTATTACGAGATTCTTTGATCATTTCCGTTATGATTTGGCTAAGGTTGGTCGTTATAAGTTTAATAAGAAGTTAAATGTTTGTGATCGTTTGGTTGGATGTACTTTAGCTGAGGATATTAAGGTTGATGGTAAAGTCTTATTTAGCAAAGGAACTTATATTAATAAGGAAGTCTTAGATGAGTTAAAACCAGTTTTAGCTAATGGCTATGGTATGAAGAATGTTCAAATTCATGAGGAATTGGATCAATATAATCGTGTTCAAGAGATTCTTGTCCAAAATAAAAATAATCCAGATAAGGTAGAGAAGATTATTGGTATTGATACTAATGTAGAGGAAAGAAGACTTACTATTCCTGATATTTATGCTTCTGTTAACTATTATTTGAATTTATTAGATGGTATTGGCAATACTGATGAAATTGATAACTTAGGAAATCGTCGTGTTCGTCAAGTTGGCGAGTTAATTGAAAACCAATTTAGAGTTGGTATGGCACGTATGGAAAGAGTTATTCGTGAGCGTATGACTACTCAAGAAGCTGAAGATATTACACCTAAGTCACTTATCAATATTCGTCCAGTTACTGCTGTATTAAAAGAATTCTTTGGTAGTTCTCAGCTTTCTAAATTCATGGATCAAATTAATCCTATTGCAGAGTTAACGGATAAGAGACGTCTTTCTAGTTTAGGACCTGGTGGTTTATCTCGTGAACGTGCTGGTATGGATGTTCGTGACGTTAATGCAAGCCATTATGGTCGTATTTGCCCAATTGAGTCTCCTGAAGGTCAAAACATTGGTCTTATTACTTCTTTAGCTGGATATGCTAAAATTAATGAGTATGGCTTTATTATGACTCCTTATCGTAAGGTTGTTGATGGTAAAGTTTTAATGGATGAAGTTTATTATATGACTGCTGATGAGGAAGCTGATTATTATATTTCTCAAGCTAATATTGCTTTGGATGATGATAATCATATTGTTGAGGATGAAGTTATTGTTCGTTATAATGGCGACAATGTTATGGTTTCTAAGGATAAAGTTAATTATGTCGATGTTTCGCCAAGTCAGGTTGTTTCTATTACGACAAGTTGTATTCCATTCTTGAACTATGACGATGCTAACCGGACATTGATGGGTTCAAACATGCAACGTCAAGCTGTTCCTTTACTTAAGAGTGAAGCGCCAATTGTTGGTACTGGTGTAGAGTGGGTTGCAGCAAAATATTCAGGAAGTACCATTGTTTGTAAGGCTGATGGTGTTGTAGAGTATGCTGATGCTAAAAAGATTATTGTTAAGAATGATAAAGGTAAAGATACTTATTATTTAGCTAATTTCGAAGGTAATAATGCTGGTGCTTGTACAAATCATATTCCTTTGGTTCACAAAGGCGATAAAGTTAGTGCTGGACAAGTTATTGCTGATGGACCTAGTACAGATCATGGTGAACTTGCTTTAGGTAAAAACATGACTGTTGCATTCATGACTTATAATGGTTATAACTACGAGGATGCTGTTATTTTAAATGAAAGACTTGTTAAAGATGATGTTTATACTTCACTACATATTGAAATGTATGAAGTTGAATGTCGTGATACGAAGTTAGGACCTGAGGAAATTACAAGAGATATTCCAAATGTTGGTGAAGAGGCTCGTAAGAATTTGGATAGTGAAGGTATTGTTCGAATTGGTACTGAGGTTAAAGAAGGCGACATTTTAGTTGGAAAAGTAACTCCTAAGGGTGTTCAAGAGCTAACAAGTGAAGAAAAACTATTACATGCTATTTTTGGAGAAAAGACTCGTGAAGTGCGTGATACTTCTTTAAAGGTTGAGCATGGTGCGGCAGGTATTGTTCATGATGTTAAAGTTTATACTAAAGAGAATAGTGATGAACTTCCTGCTGGTGTATTTAAAATTATTCGTGTTTATATTATTCAAAAACGTAAGATTCAAGTTGGTGACAAGATGAGTGGTCGTCATGGTAATAAAGGTGTTATTTCACTTGTTTTACCAGAAGAGGATATGCCTTATTTACCAGATGGACGTCCAGTTGATATTATGCTTAATCCACTTGGTGTGCCATCTCGTATGAATATTGGTCAAATCTTAGAAGTTCATTTAGGTATGGCTGGTAAAAGATTAGGTGTTCATTATGCAACTCCAGTATTTGATGGAGCCAATATTGATGATATTCATGAGGAAATGCGCGAAGCTGGTATGAGTGAAGATGGTAAGGTAACGCTTATTAATGGCCGTACCGGAGAACCATTTGAGCATAAGGTTAATGTTGGTGTTATGTATATGGTTAAGTTGCATCACATGGTTGATGATAAACTTCATGCAAGAGCTACTGGTCCATATAGTTTAGTTACACAACAACCATTAGGTGGTAAGGCTCAATTTGGTGGACAACGTTTTGGTGAAATGGAAGTTTGGGCATTGTATGCTTATGGTGCTGCTCATGTTCTTCAAGAGATCTTAACGATTAAGTCTGATGATGTTATTGGACGTGTTAAAGTTTATGAAGCTTTAGTTAAAGGTAAGACTGTAAATCAAGCTGGTGTTCCAGAATCATTTAGAGTATTAATTAAAGAGTTCCAAGCTTTAGGTTTAAATGTTCAGATTATTGATAATAAAGATGAGTTATTAGATTTAAAAGATATTGAAGTTGAGGAAGAAAAAGAAGATTTGATTAAAATTGATGAAATTGATATGAGTGATACTGAAGCTATGCCTGAGGAATCAGATGCTTCAGCTGAAGAAGAAGCTTATGAAGATGAGTTTGAAGATGATTTAGATGATCTTGAGTTTCCAGGAGATTTGGATTTAGATAGTGAACTTGAGGAGGGTGAAGAAGAATGATAGAAGTTAATAACTTTAAAGGGTTAAAAATTAGTCTTGCTAGTCCAGAACAAATTCGTTCTTGGTCTTATGGAGAAGTTAAAAAGCCTGAAACAATTAACTATCGTACTTTAAAACCTGAACGTGATGGACTTTTCTGTGAAAAGATCTTCGGTCCTACAAAGGATTATGAATGTTCTTGTGGAAAGTATAAAAGATTACGTTATAAAAATGTTGTATGTGATCGTTGTGGGGTAGAAGTAACGAAGTCTAAGGTTCGTCGTGAGCGAATGGGACATATTGAGCTTGCTTCTCCTTGCTCTCACATTTGGTTCTTTAAGGGTGTTCCCTCTAAGATGGGGCTTGTTTTGGACATGAGTCCAAGAGATTTGGAAGAAGTTTTATACTTTGTTAGTTATGTTGTTTTAGATCCAGGAAGTGCACCTTTAGGAAAGAAGCAAACTCTTTCAGATAAAGAGTATCGTGCTTATTATGAAAAGTATGGAAATAGTTTTAAAGTAGGCATGGGTGCTGAAGCGATTAAAACGCTTTTAAAAGAAGTTGATATTGATAAAGAAGTTGAGGAGTTAAGAGCTGAACTTGAAAATGCTTCTGGTCAAAAAAGAATTCGTTTGGTAAAACGTTTGGATTGTTTAGTTGCTTTCCAAGAGAGTGGCAATCGTCCTGAATGGATGATTTTGGATGTTATTCCAGTTATTCCACCTGATTTGAGACCTATGATTCAACTTGATGGTGGCAGATTTGCAACGAGTGATTTGAATGATTTATACCGAAGAATTATTAATCGTAATAATCGTTTAAAGAAGCTTTTAGAGTTAGGGGCTCCTACGATTATTGTTCAAAATGAGAAAAGAATGCTTCAAGAAGCAGTTGACTCTTTGTTTGATAATGGAAGAAGAGGAAGAAGTGTTTCTGGAGCAGGTAATCGTCCTTTAAAGAGTTTATCTAGTATGTTAAAAGGTAAACAAGGTCGTTTCCGTCAAAACTTACTTGGTAAACGTGTTGACTATTCTGGTCGTAGTGTTATTGTTGTTGGACCTAATCTTAAGATGTATCAATGTGGTATTCCAAAAGATATGGCTTTAGAGTTATTTAAGCCTCATGTTATTCATGGTCTTGTGGAAAGAGGTCTCGCTCATAATATTAAAGGGGCTAAGAAGTTAATTGATGCAAAGGATGATTGTGTATGGGATGTGGTTGAAGATGTTATTACAGAGCATCCTGTAATGCTTAATAGAGCACCTACACTTCACCGTTTAGGTATTCAAGCGTTTGAACCAAAACTTGTTGGTGGTAAGGCTATTCGTTTGCATCCACTTGTTTGTACTGGTTTTAATGCTGACTTCGATGGTGACCAAATGGCTGTGCATGTTCCTTTATCTGAGGAAGCTAAAGCTGAAGCTCGTATTTTGATGCTTGGTGCCCAAAATATCTTGAATCCAAAAGATGGTAAACCTATTGTTACGCCTTCGCAAGATATGGTGTTAGGTAACTGTTATTTAACGCAAGAAAAAGCTGGTGAAGAGCATGAAGGTAAGGTTTATAAAGATTCTGATGAAGTTTTAATGGCTTATGCTCGTAAAGAGATTACACTTCATACGCGTATTGCCTTGCCAGTTCGTTCATTTAAACATAAATTATTTACTGAAGATCAAATGGATAAATATTTAGTAACGACTTGTGGTAAGATAATATTTAATGAGATTTTACCAGATAGTTATCCATATATTAATGAGGCAAGTAAAGAAAATATTGAGGGAATTACGCCTAGTAAGTTCTTCTTACCAATGGGAACAAATATTCCTGAAGCTATTAAAGAAATGCCTTTAGGAAAACCATTTATTAAGGGAGATTTAAGTAAGATTATTGCTCAAGTCTTTAAACGTTATCATACGACAGAAACAAGTATTTTCTTGGATAAGTTGAAAGATTTAGGATTTAAATATTCAACGATTGCCGGAGTTACGGTTTCTGCTGCGGACATTGTTCCTTCAAAAACAAAACATCAAGTTATTGAAGAATCTAAAGAGTTAGTTGAAAAAGTTAATAAACAATTTAAACGTGGTATGATTACGGAAGAAGAACGTTATAATACGGTTATTGATATTTGGACAAAGGCTAATGATAAGATTAAAGATGAATTAAAAGCTATTGCTAGTAATGATTATGATAATCCATTATTCATGATGATGAACTCTGGTGCCCGTGGTTCTATTTCAAACTTTGCTCAGCTTGCTGGTATGCGTGGTTTGATGGCTAAACCAGATGGTACAACGATTGAAATTCCAGTTATGTCTAACTTCTCTGAAGGATTAAGCGTATCTGAGTTCTTCTTATCAAGTCATGGTTCAAGAAAAGGTTCTGCCGACACAGCTTTACGTACTGCTGACTCTGGTTATTTAACTCGTCGTTTAGTTGAAGTTGTTCAAGATATTATTGTTAAGGAACATGATTGTGGTTCTATTCAAGGTGTTGTAGTTCAAGATTTAATTAACGATAAAGATGGCAGTGTTATTGAACCTCTTGCTGAACGTATTTTAGGGCGTTTTACCGCTCAAAGAATCGTTCATCCTGAAACAAAAGAAGTTATTGCTGAAAAGGGTGTAATGATCACTGAAAATATTGTTAAAAAGATTACAGATGCTGGTATTAAGTCTGTTGAAATTCGCAGTATATTAACATGTAAAACACAAAATGGTGTTTGTCAAAAATGTTATGGTCGCAATCTTGCAACAGGTAACTTGGTTGAAACAGGTGAAGCGGTTGGTATTATGGCTGCTCAATCTATTGGTGAACCAGGTACACAGCTTACCATGCGTACATTCCACTCTGGTGGTGTTGCTGGAGACGATATTACTCAAGGTCTTCCACGTGTTGAAGAGTTGTTTGAAGCACGTAATCCAAAAGGAAAAGCAACGATTGCTGAGATCAATGGTAAAGTTACAAGTATTACGGAAGATAATGGTAAACATAAAATTATCGTTGAAAACGATGTTGAAGCTCGTGAACATGTTACAAATTACAACATGAAAGTTCGAGTTAATATTGGTGATGAGGTAAATGCTGGTGACAAACTTACTGAGGGTGTTATTTCACCTAAAGAGTTACTTGCAGTAACAAACCCAATTACCGCGCAAGAATACATCTTAAAAGAAATTCAAATGGTTTATAAATTACAAGGTGTTGATATTAACGATAAGCACGTTGAAATTATTTGTAAACGTATGATCAATAAAGTACGTATTGTTGATCCAGGAGATACTGATTTAATTGAAGGTTTAAGTGTTTCTTTAAAAGAGTTTACAGATGCAAACAAACCAGTTATTTTAAGAGGTGGAGTTCCTGCTAAAGGACGACCAATTATGCTTGGTATTACAAAGAGTTCTTTACAAACTGATTCATTCTTATCTGCTGCATCTTTCCAAGAGACAACAAGAGTTCTTACCGATGCTGCTATTAAAGGTTCTGTAGATTATTTAAGAGGCTTGAAAGAAAATGTTATTATTGGTAAGTTAATTCCTGCTGGTACAGGTGCTCATCAATATAGTGATATTGAAATTGAACTTCAAAAACAATTTATGGATGATGAAGCTAGTGAAGTTTTAGAAGAACATTTAATGAGTGATGAAGCTGGGGATGAAGTTGAATCTCCTGAAGTAGAGACTACTTTAGAAAACGTTGAAGAAAGTACTGAAGAATAATTCAGTGCTTTTTTCTTTGAAGGCAAAAGTTGCTTAAATAACCATTTCTTTATATAATGGTGTTGTGATGCTTATGAAAAGAGAAAATGGTTTTATTTTATTAGATGATTACCAAGGACAAGTGATTTCTTCGGCTGGACATAATCAAGTTATTTGCTTTACTATAGATAGGGAAAATTGGTATTTTAAGGAAACAGAGAAGGCAAATTTGTATAAAGACTTATTTTGCTCTTTTATTTGTTCTTTCTTGAATATTGCATATGTAGAATATCTTTTGGCAAAATATAAGGATAAAATTGGGCATCTGAGTCATGATTATAAGAAAACGCATGAAAAAGAAGTTACTTTGTATGACGTTTTAATTGATTATTATTATTCTTATGCGGTTGAATTAGACGAATACCAAGATTTGAAGTCGTTTGATGAATTGTATAATTTTCAAGATGTTTTAAAAGCATTTGAGTATCGGTATCGTTCTCATAAAAATAAAGAAATTATTCTACAAAGACTGGAAAAGGAATTATTAGATGCCTTTTTACTGCAAATTTTTCTTGGTAATCCAGATATGCATTATAAGAATTTAGGGGTTTTAGAAAATGAAGAGGACGTTCGTTTGACCCCCAACTATGATTTTGAAAGAGCTTTTTACGTTTCAATAGACAATGATTTGTTTCCTTATGCTTTAAAATGGCGGAGAAGTGAGGAGAAACAAATACCTGGAGAAACAATTTTAGAATTTATGAAAGATACAAAGTATCAAGAGTATTTTTTCTATAAAATTTCTTTATTGCCTAGAATGGAGGATATTCCTTTAGATCAAGCTTATGAAGGTCAATATCGTTTCTTTTTGCATCAATATCAGAGTTATTTAGATTATTTACGAGGTTATGCTAATCAAATCCATAAAATTTAGCACTCATTCTTGACAAGTGCTAAAAAATAATGTATACTAGTTCCTGTAAAAAGGAGGTATGTAGGATGTATCCAAATAATAATGAAGAGTTAAAGAATGTTTTAGATAAATATGGACGAGATATTACGAAGAATGTTCGGGATAATAAAGTAGATCCTGTTATTGGTCGTGATGAAGAGATTCGAAATGTTATTCGGATTTTGTCTCGTAAAAGTAAAAATAATCCAGTGTTGATTGGTGAGCCTGGTGTTGGTAAGACTGCTATTGTGGAAGGGCTTGCGCAGAGAATTGTGGCTGGAGATGTACCGAATAGTTTGAAAAATAAAACGATATGGGAGCTTGATTTAGGTGCTTTAGTGGCTGGTGCTAAGTATCGTGGTGAATTTGAGGAACGTCTTAAGGCTGTTTTAAAAGAAATTCAAGATAGTGATGGTAACATTATTATGTTTATTGATGAGATTCACATGATTGTTGGTAGTGGTGCTGAAGGTGCAATGGATGTTTCAAATATGCTTAAGCCAATGCTTGCTCGTGGAGAGATTCATGTAATTGGCGCGACCACTTTGAATGAGTATCGTAAATATATTGAGAAAGATGGGGCTTTGGAACGAAGATTCCAAAAGGTCTTAGTTTCTGAGCCTACGGTGGAAGATACGATTACTATTTTAAGAGGTCTTAAGGAACGTTTTGAAATATTCCATGGCGTAACGATTAAGGATAATGCTTTGGTTGCTGCGGCTACTTTGTCGGATCGTTATATTACGGATCGTTATTTACCAGATAAGGCGATTGATTTAGTGGATGAGGCTTGTGCTACGATTAAGATGCAGTTAGATTCTGTTCCAGTAGAGCTAGACACTTTAACGCGAAAGATTATGTCTTTAGAGATTGAAAGACAAGCTTTGAAAAAGGAAAAAGACGAACTTTCTATTGCTCGTAAAGATGCTATTAATAAAGAACTTGATACTTTAAAAGAACAAGAAAATGAAATGCGTACAAAGTGGGAAAAAGAAAAAAGTGTTAAAGAATTAATTAATAAGAAGAAAGAAGATTTAGAGCAAGCTCGATTTAAATTGCAAAATGCTGAGAACAATTATGATTTGGAAACTAGTGCAAGATTAAGACATGGTGAGATTCCAAAGTTAGAGAAAGAGTTAGAAGATTTAAGAAAGACTGAGGAGTCTAGTATTTTGTCTGATGTTGTTGATGAAGAAGGTATTGCCAATATTATTTCAAGATGGACACATATTCCAGTTGCTAAGCTTGTTAGTAGTGAAAGAGAAAAACTTTTACATTTGTATGACCGTTTGAAAAAACGAGTTATTGGTCAGGATGATGCCTTAAAACGTGTTAGTGAGGCTATTTTAAGAGCTAGAAGTGGGATTAAAGATCCAAATAGACCTATTGGTTCATTTATCTTTTTGGGGCCTACTGGGGTTGGTAAAACAGAAGTAGCTAAGAGTTTAGCTTATGAACTTTTTGATGATGAAAGACATATGATTCGTATTGACTGTTCAGAATATATGGAAGCGTTTAATGTTTCTCGTCTTATTGGCGCGCCTCCAGGATATGTTGGTTATGATGAAGGTGGAGTTTTAACGGAAGCTGTTAGACGTAATCCTTATAGTATTGTTTTGTTTGATGAGATTGAAAAGGCTCATAAAGATGTCTTTAATATTTTGTTACAGATCTTAGATGATGGAAGACTTACCGATAGTCAAGGTAGAACAGTAGATTTTAAAAATACGATTATTATTATGACAAGTAATTTAGGAAGTGAGTATATTCTCGATCATGAGGATAATGCCGAAGAACTTGTTTTAAATGAACTTAGACAAAACTTTAGACCAGAGTTTATTAATCGTATTGATGAGATTATTGTGTTTAATTCTTTACATAAGGATGTCGTAGGAGAAATCTTAGATAAAATTATTCGTGAGATTAATATGCGTTTAAAAGCTAAACAAATTTCGGTTGAACTTACAAATGCAGCTAGAAAGAAAATTATTGATGAGTCTTTTGATCCAAATTATGGAGCAAGACCAATTAAACGTTATGTAACGAAGAATATTGAGACGCTGATTGCACATGAAATTGTGGAACAAGATTTGAAAGTTCATGATACTCTCGTTGTCGATGTTTTAAATGAACAATTTACTATTCATAAAAAATAAAAATAAGACTACAATGTACTATGAAATATATATGTACGATTGTAGTCTTTTTCTTTGCTTGTCTTACTATTGGAAGTTTAATTTGGGTTAATAGGGCAATGGCTTCGATTAATGAAGAACCAATGCATCCTTATAAAATGCACGTAGATTCTTTTTATACACCTATAGAGTCTTTAAATCGTTACGTTTCTGAAAAATTAGATGAAATTAAGACTAGCTTTTTAGAGGAAATGAAGTTGGCCACAGAACAAAATAATCAAATTTATACTTTAAATGTGACTTATGATTCTTATGAAACAGAAGAGTATCTGTCATTTGTTTTTTATATTGAGACGTATACCGGTGGAGCGCATCCCAATTTGGAAATATGGACGGTGGTTTGGGATAAAACAAATAGGCTTATTGTGACAAATGAATCTTTTACCAAAGATTTTCTTGAAAAGGTAAGTGAAGAGGTACGTGGAGACTTACTTATGAATCCTAAAATCACTTCACCTACATGGCTTTTTGAAGGAACAAGGCCTATAAAAGAGAACTTTAAATCCTTTGTTTATACGAATGATGGTCTATTATTTTTCTTTTCCCCTTATCAAGTCGCACCTTATTCGAGTGGCCTTTTTGAAACTCTTGTTTTTTATTGAACAATCGTCAAATGACTGTAAATTTACTTTGCAGTCTTTTTTTGCTATAATGATTATCGTGATAAATACGATAGTATGAACCATAATAAAAATAGGAGTGTGTAGTTTATGGCTAAAGATAAAAGTAGATATTTTCTTATTGGAGGGATAGTTCTTCTTGTTTGTGTATTTGTAAGTGTATCATACGCTTATTGGCAACTTACATTACAACAAAGTGGCACTAATGTTGTAACAACAGATTGTTTCAATATTACTTTTGGAGATAGTAATGATATTAACTTACAAAAAGCTTATCCCATTACGGATAGTGAAGGATCCTCATTAACTCCGTACACCTTTACCATTGAAAATACATGTGATGGACCTGCTAGTTATCAAATCAATTTAGAGACAATGAGTCAAGAAGGAAGTGTTAAAGTCTTACCAGAAGAATACCTTAAAGCTAACTTAATTGAGAAAGATAGTAGTAATATTAGTACGAATAACTTAACAAGTGATTATGAAGTGAGTACTACAATTGATGGGGCAATTAAAGCCTATAAATTAGATACAGGAATTATTCAAGGAAAGACGAGTAAAACTTTTGAATTAAGATTATGGTTAGATTATGATACACCAGTTAGTGATGAAGTTATGAATGCTACATATAATGGTAAAATATCTGTTATCAGTACTTACAGAGAGGCACCAAGTAATATGATCATGGCTAAAGACTTTACACTTGATCCAGAAACTGGAGAAGGCGATATGAATCCGGAGACTGGTGCAATCATTAGTGATTCTTTTTGGCAACATAATCTAAATATAAAAACAATTACATTTGAGAGCACTCTAACTCTAAAGGAGAGTGCAGCATACACATATGATATCTCAGAAGCTCAAGATGGAAGTGTCATAGCTTATCTCGTGGAAAATGGTACAGTTCAAAATCCTGCAACCGATGAATCTATTCCGGCTTATGACATGTATATTCAGTCTAATGGTAAAGTGTATGCCAATTATGATAGTTCATGGTTATTTGGCATGTTTGGTAATTTAACAGAAATTAATAATCTTCAAAATTTGGACACAAGTTATGTTATCAATATGAATAGTATGTTCCTTAGTAATGCGCAATTAGCAGAATTAGATTTAAGTTCTTTTGATACATCTAATGTGACAGATATGAGTAATATGTTTGTTAATATGGGTTCATTGACAAGTTTAAATTTAAGTAATTTTGATACTTCTAATGTCACTGATATGAGTCACATGTTTAGGTGGATGTCATCCTTAACCGAATTAGATTTGAGTTCTTTTGATACTTCTAATGTTACAGATATGAGTAATATGTTTTATGATATGGATTCTCTAATAGAATTAAATTTGAGTTCCTTTGACACCTTAAATGTTATGGATATGAGTAATATGTTTACTTATATGTCCGATTTAGTATCTTTAGACTTAAGTTCATTTAATACTATTAATGTGGTAGATTTTACAGAAATGTTTAATGGATGTTATAAGCTAAGAACATTGATTTATGGGGCAGATTTTGTTTATGCTAATAATGCTTTAGTACAATATATGTTCAACGATACTCCTGCCAACAAACCAACAGATCCTTCTTGGAATGGAGTGTTGTAGCTAAAAAAGTTTAAAAAGAGTTATAAGCTTATTGTTATGATTCTTT
>ERZ1643251.1213-NODE-1213-length-30392-cov-11.516234_pt1 | contig 30392 bp, 27 predicted proteins | sample MGYA00579261_ERZ1643251 | MGnify/ENA primary metagenome ERZ1643251 (study PRJEB29033, sample SAMEA4952267) | chicken gut metagenome | biome: Broiler Chicken; feature: Gastrointestinal Tract; material: Caecum | place: Ireland | collected 2018 | study: Broiler... | reverse complement strand
GAGAGTAACAGCGATTTCATAAAAAACCCCATTGTTTTTTCCTTTCTGCACAGGCTGCTATTAAGGAGCAGGGAAACAAGTAATTGTTCCTTTCTCAAAGTTGCCGATTTGACGATTGACGAAGCGTATGCTCATAAGTATCTGGAAACAGTTTCGGATGTGCACCACTTCAAGACATCAAGTTGGAAAGATGTAAAGGTAGCAATTTATATCTAAAAAATCCCTCTGTCGGGAAACCGGCAGAGGGATTTTTGCATTGAGGTATGATTCTATTTAATCGTCGTCTTCGTCATCGTTAGACCACGATGATATGATATGAATATCACCAGTATCCATATCCATCGCCATGTTATCGCCCAGTCTCATCAGAAGATCACAATCGGAATCAATAGCCATATTATCCGATATCGTATGGGTAAAGTCGCCATCTTCAAAATCAAAGAAATGTTTGCTCATTTTGATTCTCCTTTTTAATCATCATATTCCGGGTAGTCGGGTGCCCATTCGGGCCAGATTTGATCTTTATGCCTACGGTTAGAGTTGTGAATCTGCTGATGTGTTTTGCGATTTGGATTCAATTGGTTAGCGTGATTATTAGCATTTGACCGATACGCCTTATTGTTTGGATTGTTCTGGTTTGCCCAACTGTCCAGTTGCTCTTTGGTATGAGTCTTCCCCGATACTTTTTTACCGCTCATCTTTTTCTCCTTTCTGAACCGAAAAAATCCACGCACTTGCATTGTGCGTGGACGACGATTACAGATATACTGCTTTACACGCAACAAAACAAGACCGATGAAATACTATCGGTTCGTAATGTGGTGTAAAGCAACGAAACAACAGGGGGACAACTACAGTCAACCAACACAACTGCTTTCTTGATTCCATAATGAGAATTTGTAAGGAATCAATAGTTTCGATGATTTACTCATTTGTTTGTCAAATGCCCAAACCCTTCCGAATCTAATTCGTACTCTCATTCTACGAATCTTCAATACTAAAGGACACATTATCACTTGACAAATGTATTATAGTTCAAAAACCGTGATTAGTCAATATGTTTCTGTAAATTCAAATCGCACATTTTTGTTATTTCCTCCGTTGCGGTACAATGTACTTGCAACGGAGGATTTTGCTATGAAAGATGAATTTATTACCCGCGTCGGCGTTTGGGGACAGCAGTATCTGCGCCATATTCGGCAACAGGCAAAACCAGTCATTTACCTTGGCTTTTCGCCGAAGCGGGAACAAGTGCTTTTACGTTTCGGGCATAAAAAAAGTAAGCCCCCGCTTTTCGGCGGGGGCTAAGAAGGGGTTGCGCCGCAAAAAAGCGGCACAAGAGGGGGGCTGGAGAAAGAACATAACGAGAGAAATGCAATGCGCGGACAGCCTGCGAATGCGATCCTTATCGCCGAAAGCACCGCGGCACAGCATTTCTCAAGAAAAAGAAAGGGAATTTGTTTGCCCTTATTATATAAGGGTAGGCCGAAAAAAGAAATACTCTGTCGGAATACAATCCGAAAATTTCAGCCGTATGAAACCCGAACGCCGTCCGGGCAGTAGAGCGCGGAAATAAACAATTATTAAGAAATTATTAAATAATATAAAGTATATTGCATTGCAAGGTAATGTGTGTTATGCTTTAGCTGTCGAAAGGGAAAACGGCCAAAAGCCGAATTTGGACGGAAAGGAGCGCGTTATGAATACACAATTCAAAAAAGGCGTGCTGGAACTTTGCGTGCTTTCGCTTTTGAAACAGGGCGACAAGTACGGCTATGAGCTGGCGGACACCGTCGGAAAACAGATTGACATTTCCGAGGGTACGATTTATCCGCTGCTCAAGCGGCTGCGCGCCGAGGGGTATTTTGAAGTCTATTTGAAAGAATCCACTTCGGGACCGGCGCGCAAATACTATAAATTGACCCAAAAAGGGAAAGATATGCAAGCACATCTTGCACAAGAGTGGCAGGAATTTACAAAAAGCGTTTCCACATTTATCGGAGGTGACGGGCAATGACCAAAGCTGAATTTTTACAACAACTTCAAAACCATCTTCTCCCGCTTGCCGCCGCCGATCGCGATGAAATTTTGGCGGATTTTGAAGAGCATTTTCAGGCGGGGCTTGAATCGGGCAAAACCGAAGCGCAAATCTGTGAAGAACTCGGCAACCCATATAGCTGCGCGTTGCAATATCTTCGTCAGCCGGGTGCTTACACCGTCCCACAGCAGCCGCCGAAGCCTGCAACCGAACCGCCGAAGTATAACGCAGCCGCCGCGGCGCAAAAAGCGGTTTACGACCGGCGCAACCACACATTGTGGAGCATTATGTTTGCGTTGTTGGTGGTTTGTGCGTTCGGCGTTTACCCGACGGCCGTTACCTTAATGGCTTCTCCGCTTATTGTGCTGCTGATCTCGATTTTCGCGGTCGCGTTCGTGCCGACTGCCGGTATGGTCGGTTTTTTGGTCTCGCTTTGCGTGTGTTTGTTTACCGCGGGGCTGTTTGTATTCCTTTTGATGACTTGGCTGTTAAAGTTAAGCTACAAGCGTGCGGGATTTTAAGGAGGGAGAGCGGCTATGAAAAAAGCGATGATTGTTTGCGCAATTCTTTGCGTGGTTTCCCTGCTTTCGACGGTCGGTTTCGCCGCGGTGCTGGGCACACAGGCGGTGAGCGGCCTGTTCGGTTCTTCCGGCGTTGTTCGTCAGTGGTGGAATGAAGTGCGGGACCAAGATGTCCCGGGCCAAATCAGCCAACAAATTCAGCAGGAAATCCAAGACGATGACGACGCGCCGCTGCAAAGCACGGAGTCTTTGGATTTTCAAGCGGGTGAAACCCTGACCGTTCGCGCGGACAGAGGCAATATCCGTTTGGTCAAAGGCACCGGCGACCGTGTGGAAGTCAGCTTACAGCAATATGCCTACGGGCAGTTGAGCGAGCCCGTCTATACCGTTTCGGTGCAGAATGATTCCGAAGTGACGCTCTCTTCGGTGGAACAGCAAGGCAGCGGCGTAAAAGCCGTTTTGGAAATCCGCGTGCCGGACCAAGTGAAAAATATCACGGTTTCTACTGGAATCGGCGACATTGACGCAACCGGTATTACGCCCGGCACCTTGACGGCAACGGTAACGACCGGCGACGCGGAGCTTGAATATATAACGGCGGACACCGTGACCGTCAACGTGACAACCGGCGACGTGAGCGTCGACCGCAACACCAGTGTCGGGGCTTTGCAAATTGCAGTCGTCCGCGGCGAAGTGGATTATGACGTTCCCGTGGCAACGCCGTTTACGCTGAATTATGCCGTTACCACCGGCACAGTTGAGTTTGACGACGGCGTGCAGAGAAGCTATTTTGTGGAATCCAAACGGTCGGGCGCCGGCGTCAGCGGTAAAGTTACGCTTTCCGCAGACGGGCAAACAACGCAAACTGTCTCGGTGCAGATAGAAACCGGCAAACTCGAAGTCAGCAACGATATGGACTAACCGTCACAAAGGCGCATACTATAAATAAAAAGGAGTCAATGCTTTATGAAAAAGAAACTGTACAGAAGCAATACCGATAAAATGCTTTGCGGCGTGCTCGGCGGGCTTGCGGAATATCTGAATGTGGATTCCACCTTAATTCGGATTCTCTATGCCGCGCTTTGCGTGTTTTCCGCCGGATTCCCCGGCCTTGTGCTCTATATTATCTGCGCTGTTATCATTCCGGCGGCGCCGTTTGATGTGGAACCGTAAGCCAAAAAGCTGTTTTTTCGCCCGTCCTTTTCAGAGGACGGGCGTTTTTTCATAAAAACAACTTTTTTCAACAGCACAAACCGACGCTTCTTTCACCGCGTCGCGGGTATAATGTCTATCGTGCCGGAGCTTGTCCGGCAAAAACAATTTGTTTGACATTTTACCGACGGGCGGGGTGATTTTTTGTTCGTATCCGAAAAAGAAACACAGAAAAAAGAATGGACGCAAAAAGCGGAAAGTCTCGCGGGGGCGCTGCCGAAAGGCGTCCGGCGAACGCTGTTACATATGTTCCTGTTCCTTTGCGGCTTGTTGTTGGCGAGCGTCCGCACGGGCGACCTTCTTTCCCCTTTCGGGGTGAGCTTTTTGGCGGCGGTGCCGTCGCGCTATATTTTATCCGCAGGGCTCGGCGCGGCCGCCGGCTATATTCTCACACAAGACAGCGTTTCGGCGCTGCGCTATATCGCCGCGCTGCTTTCGGCGGGCGTGCTCGCAAGGCTTGCGTGTGAATTTGAAAAAATCCGCAATTTCCGCCTTTTGCCGGCGTGTATCAGCTTTTTGGTCTGCTTTTTGACCGGCATGGCGCTCTTGACAGCGGACGGGATGCGCCTGCAAGGCTTTTTTCTTTATCTTGCCGAATCCGCCACGGCGTTTGTTGCCGCCTATTTCTTTTCGTCGGCGATGGATACCGCTAAAGGCCTTTCCGTCCGCACCGGTGTTTCCGTGCGCGCTTTGCCCGCGGCGGTTTTCACAACCTATTTGCTGCTCATTTCTTTCTCGGATATTGCGGTGTACGGCGTCTCGTTTGCGCGGGTGCTGCTTGTTTACGCGATGCTTTTGGCGGCGTGGCTTTACAAAGAGCCTGGCGGTGCGATTGCAGGCGTTGCCGCTACAGCGGTTTTCTTGACCGACAAAAATGTGGGACTTGCGGCGTGCGCTTACGGCGCGGCGGGGCTTTTGTCCGCCATGTTTTTTCACAGCAAGCGCTATTTCGGAACGCTTGTGTTTTTCGCTTCGTTTGCGGCGGCATTTTTGCTGACCGGCAATGATGCGGATAAAATTTATCTGCTCGCTGAGGCGTTTGCCGGCTGCGGGCTGTTCCTTGTTACGCCGCGCTCAATTTTGCAAAAGGCGGAACGCCTGACCGACGACGTAGTGACCAGCGCGCAAAACAATCCCCAACGGCAGGAAATTTTGCACCGCCTGCAAAGCGCCGCCCACGCTGTGGACGAAATGTCCCATTCCGTGCGTTCGGTTTCCGAGATTTTGCGCTATTCAATGCTTCCCGAAGAAAAAGACGCTTTTGCCCGCGCGCGCGACGAAGTCTGCAGCGGCTGCGGACGTTACGCGGTCTGTTGGGAGAAAAACTGCCGCGAGACGCTTTCTTCGCTTGAGAGTATGGGCAAGGTGCTGCAATCGAACGAAGCGCTCAAACCCACCCACGTCCCGCCGACTTTTTCCACGCGGTGCATCAAGCTTTCCACGATGCTCGAAAGCCTAAACCGGCAATATGTCCGCAGCGTCGAGCGCACCGCCGCCCGGCGGAAAATAGAAGAAATCCGAAGCGCCACCGCCGACCAGTTTGACGGGCTTTGCGATATTTTAAAAGAGTTTTCCGGGGAAATCTCCGAAGAACTGACCTTTGACGAAAGCGCCGCCGCCCGTGTGCGCGAAGTTTTGCGAAACGACTTTTCCGTGGACAACTGTGCGGCGACCTGCATTTACAATTCGGAGGGGAAACTGCGCTTGGAGCTGGAACTTTCCGGTAATCTCCCAACGACAGACCGCGCGGCTATGAAGACCGCACTGGAGGAAGCCACCGGCCGTGCGCTTGAACTGCCGTATTCCGAAAGCACAAAGACGGGGCTGCACTTAACCTACTGTGAACGCGCGGCAATCGCGGTGGAAGCCGCCGCCGCGAAAATCACCGCCGAAGATGAGCCGCTTTGCGGCGACAGTTATGAAAGCTTTTATGACGGGCGCGGCAATTATGTCGTGATTTTAAGCGACGGCATGGGGCAGGGCACCCGCGCGGCGCTCGACAGCACAATGGCAACGACTCTGACGGCAAAGCTGGTGCGTGCCGGAATTCGCTATTCGAGCGCGCTGAAAATGGTCAATTCCTCTTTAATTCTCAAATCCAAAGACGAGTCGCTCGCCACGCTCGATATTTTAAACATCGACCTTTACACAGGCCGCGCGACTTTCTATAAAGCGGGCGCGGCAAGATCCATTTTGCTGCGGCAGGGGAAATACATGGAAGTCAAAAAAGCCTCTTTGCCGGCGGGTATTTTGCGCGACATTTCCTTTGCCACCGCCGAAGGCCTTTTGCAGGAAGGCGACCTTTTGCTTTTAGGCTCGGACGGTGCTTTTGAAGATGCGCCGCAGGCGGTCAAACACGCGCTTGCGCAAACAAAACCGGAGGACTCAAGCGCCGAAATTTCCGAAAGAATCGCGCGCGCCGCCAAAAAGCAAAATGCCACCGGTCGGTGTGACGACATTACGGTGATTGCCTTGAAAATCAAGAAAAATCCGGCACAATAACCGCTTTTTTTCTCTTTTTTTCACCGCTTGCCGAAAACAGGTGCCTTTTTTTCACAAATCCGTCAAAATTTAAGGATTCTTTATTGACATTTGTGCGATTTTATTGTAAATTGTAGTAGTATCGATTAGCATGGGATGTTAATCTGTTTATTGATAAGAAAGGGGATTCATTCAGAATGGCAAAGAAAGAGAAAATTGAGCTCACGCCTGAAGAACGTCAAGCCCGCGAAACCCGTAAAAAGGAAAAGAGAAAGCTTTTCGGCGATACCTTTGTTCGGGCATGCGTGTTCTTCTTGGCCGTGGCTTTTGTCTATTCGGTCACCTATGTGGCATTCGGCCAGGGCACCACGATTTATCAGAGTGTGCAGGCCAGCGGCACAGCCTCCGGTGGTTCGGCCGGAACCTCCACGGGCGGCAGCACTTCTACCGACACAGCCGCACCGGTAAGCAATGAAGCGGAAGAAGCTGCGAAAGCGATTAACGAAGCAACCGCAGCGGCAGCAGCGGCCGGTTACACTTGGAACAGAACCAGTGAGTTTACCAAAGACATTGACGTCGGCGGCAGCACCGCGACCAACGCGATTAACACCGTTATTCAGGCGGTGGACTCCAACGCAAACATCAACTCCGTTGTCGGTGGCTTCATCGGCATCGGTACGAAAGACGCAACGATTGCAAAAGGCGCTGACGCCGCAACGGAAATCGGTTATCACGGCGACAGCTACAAGCTGAAAGCGACCTCCCTGGAAGCGGCTGACCTTCAGGGCCTTACCAAGAACGGTGATACATACACCTTTACGCTTGCCAATGCTGACACCCCGAAGAAAGACGGTGCCACCGCATTGAACAGATTGACGGACGACATCGTCACGCAGGAAGAAGTTTCCGCAGAAATTCAGGAACAGGTCGGCAGCAGCATTACAGTAAGCAGCCTGGTCGGCACATACAGCAACATCAAAGTCGAAGTGACCATCACCGACGGTAAGCTGCAGAAGCTGACTTATTCCTATGATGCAGAAGTTACCGAGCTCGGTCTGAAAGTTGCAATCCTGACTGTTAAGGGCACGGGCGCAATGCACACTGAAGCGACTTACAGCGACTTCGTATATTAATTCGGAAGATAGAGGGAGACGGAATCATGGCAAAAAAATCAGAATTGACGCTCGAAGAGCTCGCTGCCCGGAAAATCAGACGTTCCAACGGCTGGACCCGTTTTTGGGCAATCGTGCTTGCACTTGTCCTTGTCAGCGGCGTAGCTTACTTTGCAAATAACCAGGCGAAAAAAGCCAACGAAGCGGCTGAAGCGGAAGCTTCCAGCCTTGCCGCGGAATATGCGAACAGCAACGCCGGCGGCCAGAGCTGGAACGACGGTTCCGCAAGCGGCGACAATGGTTCGGCAAATGCCAACGCACCGGCAAGCAGCGAAGCCGAAGCGGCGGTTAAAGCAATTAACGCGGCAACCGCACAGGCGGCAAACGCAGGGTACACTTGGGCGAGAAAATGCGAACTGACGCGTGCAATTGACGTCGGCAGCGCAACCGAAACGCTCAACGGCATTATCCACCGCGTTGACTCCAACGCAGACTTGAACTCCGTTGTCGGCGGCTTCATCGGCCGCGGCGATAAAAACGCAACTTACACCGCAGGTGCGGACGCCAAAGAAACTTTCGGCAATGCAAACTACGCGTTGAAAGCAACCCAGTTGCAGGCTTCCGATTTACAGGAACTGAAAGTCGACGGCAACACCTACACCTTTAAGCTTGCGAACGCTGACAACCCGCAGAAAGACGGCGGCACGTCGCTCAACAGACTGACGGATGACTTCATCACCCAACAGGAAGTTGCCGACGGCATCAAAGAAGCACTCGGCTTCTTGAGCAGCCTGCTTTCCGTCAAATCCTCCGATGTTTCCTTCTCGGAAATCGAAGTTACGGTTGTGCTTACGGATGACGGCAAACTCGAATCCCTGCACTACTACTACGTGATGGATGTTAAGAAGCTGGAACTGAGCGTTGCAACCGGTACCGGCGCAGGCTACGTAGACGCAACGTACAACAATTTCGTATATTAATTCCTGCTCTTGCGCACGGAATAACCGATAACCAACGAAAGGAAGAGCATTATGGCGAAAAAGAAAAAAGCCGATCTTACGCTTGAAGAACTTCAGGCAAAAAAGGCAAAGACACAGCGTGGCTGGGTTCGCTTCTGCGCAATCGTGTTGGCTGTGGCGCTGACTGCCGCTATGTACGGGCTTGCGTCTAAAGGCGGCCCGAAGAAAGTTCCGGTTTACCCGAACACGGTGCAGACAGTTGTCAACAACGGCGGCACAAGTACCGATGACACAACCACTCCCTCCACCGATACAACCACCCCGTCAACCGGCACTTCAACAGACACGTCTTCTGATGAAGGCGGCGGCATTTTGGATTCTATTTTGGGGATGCTCGGCGGTATTGACCTCGGCTCCCTCGCGGGCAAACTGGATTTGAACGGTCTCGGCGTTGCTGCAATCGGCGGTATTCAGACCGCGAAAGAATCCCTGCTTGCATTTGTCGATCAGTTAGAAGCCTCCATCACCGGCAAACCGACGATTTCTCATGATGCGACGGAATATCCGTTTGCGGACGGCACAAATGTCGGTTCCCAGGCTGATCGCCAGGCGATTGTGGATTTGCTGAACCAAGCCACCGCCCAGGTGAACAACAGCAAGGCAGCTTATAGTTTTAACAGAGCTGCGCAGTACACAACTGACGGCCACGCCAGCATTGGCGCGCAGACCGATACCATCAACCAGCTTCTCGGTTCTCTTGGCAACGGTATGACTTTAGACACCGTTGTCGGCGAATTCAACGGTGCGAACGCCGCTGTGACAGCGAGTGTTCCGGCCGGTCAGACGGCGGACGATTTGGTAACGGCGGGCACGCTCAATGCAGCGACTAAGAATTATGCGCTGATGACTACCCAGCTTACCGCAGATGACATTCAGATTGTCAACCAGTCCCCGATAACCGGTACATATACCATTCTTCTTAAAAACGTAGACAATCCGAACAGACGCGCAGATTGCGGCTTGACCCGTTTCACCAACGACTATTTGGTGCAGAACGAAGTAGCGGATTCTATTAAGAACAGTTTGGCACTCAACCAGGCCAGCTTTGAACTTCTGAAACTGACCGACCTTGAAATGAAATACAGCAACATTGCCGTTACGTTCCAGGTCGACCCGTTGACCGGTGCGCTGAAGACGTTGAGCTATCAGTATCAGGCATATAGCAAATTCACCGTCAGAACCAACACGGTTCAGATTATCGGCGCGGCAACCACGCAGACAGTTAATACGTATACATTCTGATAAAACCTGTTTTGAATCCCATAAAAAAAGCCCTCCCAAAAACGGGAGGGCTTTTTGTTCGCTTTATTTTTTATAGAGCAAAAGATTCGGAAGCATGTTCTACTTCAGTTTACAACGTGAATCGGGTGACCGTCGCAAAACGCTTTTATATTTTCTTTGAAAATGCCCAACAACCGTGCGCGGGTTTCATAAGCCGCCCAGGCAATGTGCGGGGTAATCAGGCAATTTTTTGCTGTTAACAGGGGGTTGTCGGATTTCGGCGGCTCGACTGAAAGCACGTCAAGCCCTGCGCCGGCAATGCGTCCGGAATTCAGTGCATCGGCAAGTGCTTGGTCATCCACAACCGGCCCGCGGGACGTGTTGATAAGATAGGCGGTTTTCTTGCAGCGCGCCAAAAATTCCGCGTTTACAAGGCCTTGCGTCTGCGGGGTTAACGGGCAGTGCAGTGTGATAAAATCCGCCTGTTCGGCAATCTCTTCGGTTGTCGCCCACGAAAAGTTTTTGCGGTGGCTTTGGTCGGTTTCGTGCCCGGAACTTGCTAAAATCCGCATGTCAAACGCTTCGGCAATGTCCGCGACCTTTTGCCCGATTTTGCCGAAGCCGATAATGCCGAGCGTCTTGCCCGAAAGTTCCGTAAGCGGGGCTTTCCAGAAGCAAAAATCCGCACACGCGCTCCACTCGCCTGCGCGAACAGCGTCGCTGTGCTGCGTTACCCGGTTGCAAAACGCGGTCAGAAATGCAAAAACCAACTGCGCCACGGCGTTCGTCGAATAAGACGGAATATTCGAAAGCGGAATACCTTTTTCGCGTAAGTAAGCACCGTCCACAACATTGTAGCCGGTGGAAAGCAGCGCCACAAACTGCAATTTCGGCATTTGGTCGATTTCCGTTTTGGTCAGAGGCGTTTTGTTGGTCACAACAATTTGCGCGTCTTTGCAGCGTTCGACGATTTCTGCGGGCTTCGTGCGGTCATATACGGTCACTTCCCCGAACTGCCGCAAAAAATCCCACGACAAATCGCCCGGGTTGGTGGTGTAGCCGTCTAAAATGACGATATTCATAAAACTGCTCCTTTTTCAAAACAATTCCGCAAGCGCGTCCATGGGTATATTGTATCACAAAATTTCATACCATAACAGCGAAACGCGAAAAATTCCGGCAGAGAATATTTTGTTTGACCTTGAGCCTGTTTTGTTATAAAATTACAATAGGTATGTTATGCGATAGAAACAAGACTTTTACTTAGAAAGGCGGTGACCGCGCTTGACACACACAAAGCTGAACCGGCAAAAGCTGTTAAATCTTTTAGCCTTTTTCCTGCTGATTCTCGCCGCCGTGTTGTTTTGCGTGGCGCTGTTGTTCCAAGACCCCACCTTTTTAGCGCACTATGACGACATCATGGGCCGCCTTGCGGAATTTGAATACAAGGTGGCAACCATTCCTTATAAAGGGATCGTCATTCTTGTGATTTTGCTTATCTATCTTTCCAAAGCGTTTTTGCCTTTGCCGATTTCCGCCATTTGCGTGATTGCCGGTATGGCGTTTCAAACGCCTTACGCCATTTTGATTAACATTGTCGGCTTTTCTCTGCTTTCCGCGATTAAATATTTTTGGGGTAAGCATTTGGGCGGCGGCATCGTCCACAAATTCTTGGTGAAAAACGAGGGCGTGCGCCGCGTGATGAACGCCGACATGAAAGCAAACACGGTTTTGCTTTTAGCGTTCCGGCTTGTGCCGAGTTTCCCAATTAACACAATAAGCCAGGTCTACGGCGCGATGCAGTTTGATTTTAAAAAATACCTTTTGCTGTCCGTGCTCGGCTTCTTGCCGAAGCTGATTTCTTACAGCTTCATCGGTCGCAACGTCTACGACCCGTTCTCGATGGCCTTCATTTTGCCGATTGTCATCTTGCTCCTGCTTTCAGGGCTTTCGGTGTTCGGCATCAACGCCATGATTGAATTTTACAGCGAAAAGTCCAAAAGCAAGGATTCCGATAAAAAATAAAGAGAGGAAAGGAAGTTCCAAAAGATGCCCGTCTTAAACGAACTGAAACAAAAAATCACATCGGGGGAATACGACGACCGTTTCCGCCGGGTTTATGTCACCGATTCGGAGGTCGCGGCGCAGCATGCGCGCTATTGCAAGCTTGCTGAAACCTTTGCCGAATTATACGCGCCCGACCGCGACATTCGCCTGTTTTCCGCACCGGGCCGCACCGAAGTCGGCGGCAACCACACCGACCACAACCACGGCAGAGTGCTCGCGGCCGGTATCAACCTTGACGCCATTGCCGCGGCGGCGAAAAATGAAGAAAATATTGTCCGCGTGAAATCCGAGGGCTACAACATGGACGTGGTGGATATTGCCGATTTGTCCGTGCACCCGGAAGAGACCGGCCGTTCCCCGGCGTTGGTGCGCGGCGTGTGCAAAGGCTTTGTGAACGCCGGTTATAAGGTCGGCGGCTTCGACGCGGCAACCGCGTCCCGCGTGCTTTCCGGCTCCGGGCTTTCGTCTTCGGCGGCTTATGAAGTGCTTGTCGGGACGATGCTCAATTACCTTTACAACGACGGCAAAGTGGACGCAGTCACGATTGCAAAAATCGCGCAGTATGCCGAAAATGAATATTTCGGCAAGCCCTGCGGCTTAATGGACCAGACCGCCTGTTCTGTCGGCTCGTTCGTGACGATTGATTTCAACGACCCCGCGAACCCCGAAATCGAAGAAGTGAAATTTGACTTCGCTGCCTGCGGTCACGCGCTTTGCATTGTCGACACCAAAGGCAGCCATTCCGATTTGACCGATGAATACGCCTATATCCGCGAGGAAATGGAAAGCGTCGCGCATTATTTCGGTAAAAATGTTTTGCGCGAAGTGAACCCCGAGGCGTTTTACGCCGAAATTCCGGCGCTGCGCAAACAGGTCGGCGACCGTGCGGTGCTTCGTGCGATGCACTTCTATTCCGACAACGACCGCGTGCTGAAAGAGGTTGCGGCGCTTCGCAAAGGCGACTTTGAAGCCTTTAAGAAATACATACTCCAAAGCGGCTTTTCTTCTTATATGTATAACCAAAATGTCTTTTCGGTGAAAAAGCCGCAGGAACAGCCGGTGTCTCTGGCGCTGGCGATTTCGCAGCAGATTTTGGAAGGACGCGGCGCGTGGCGCGTCCACGGCGGCGGCTTTGCCGGCACCATTCAGGCGTTTGTGCCGATGGATTTGCTGGATGACTATAAATCGGCGGTGGAGAGTGTGTTCGGAGAGGGCGCTTGTTATGTCCTTTCCATCCGTCCCGTCGGCGGAACGGAAATCTGAGTGTAACAAAAGGAGCGAATTTCGGTGGAGCTAAACGCGATTTTGCGGGAACTGACCGCCGCGCCCGGCGCTTCGGGCGATGAACAGCAAATACGGGAAACGGCGAAGCGGCTGCTTGCGCCTTACGGCGAAGTGCATTTTGACAAGCTCGGCAACGTCGTTTGTGAAGTGAAAGGCAGCGGCAAATACCATGTGCTTTTAGACGCGCATATGGACCAAATCGGGCTTGCGGTTTTGGAAATCACGCCCGAAGGCTTTTTGCGCGCGGCGCCCTGCGGCGGTGCGGACAAGCGTGTGCTTGCCGGCGAAGAAGTCGTGGTATACGGCAAAGAACCGCTGTTCGGCGTGATTACAAGCACGCCGCCCCATTTGCTTTCCGACGCGGACAAAGGCAAGGTGCCGGAGTCGCTTTTGGTGGACATCGGACTTCCCGAAGAAAAGGCGAAAGCGCTTGTCACCCCCGGCGACCGGATTTTGCTGCGCCATCATTTCCGGGAACTGCTCGGCAGCGCGGTGAGTGCCCCGGCGCTCGATGACCGCGCGGGGCTTGCGGTGCTTTTGTATGCGCTTGAATTTTTGAAAAATGCAAACAGCACAACAGATTTGACCGTGGTATTTTCCACCCGTGAGGAAACGACCGAGGGCGGCGCGAAAGCGGCGGCGTTTGCCGCGGGCGCCGAAGAATGCATTGCGGTGGACGTGAGCTTCGCCTATACCCCGGACGCGAAACACGAGGATTGCGGCGTGCTCGGCAAAGGACCGATGATTGGTTTTGCGCCGGCTTTGACACGCGAAATCAGTGAACAGCTCGAAGAGGTCGCGATGGAAAATCAAATCCCCAGCCAGCGCGAAATCATGAGCGGCTCGACGGGGACAAACGTGGACGTCATGACGCCCCAGGCGGGCGGTATGCGCAGCGGGCTTTTGTCTATTCCGCTTCGGTATATGCATACCGGCGTTGAGGTTGTCGACACAACCGACGTCGAAAACACCGGGCTTTTGCTCGCGAAATATATTTTGCATAAGGAGGAAGCGATATGTTAAAAGACCTTTGCGCTTTAAACGCGACCTCCGGGAGAGAAGAAGCTGTGCGCGACTATCTGATTGCACATTTGCCGAAAGAGGTCGAATATTTTGTCGACCCCTTAGGCAGCCTGATTGTGAAAAAGAAAGGGAAACGCCGTCCGAAAAACCGTGTGATGCTTGCGTCGCATATGGATGAAGTCGCGCTGATTATCACTTATATTACAGACGAAGGCTATTTGAAATTTGCGCCGGTCGGCGGGATTGATTCGCGCGTGCTGTTCGGCAAACGCGTGAAAGTCGGTCCGTCCGCTTTGCCGGGCGTGATTGGCGGAAAAGCCATTCATCAGCTGACAAAAGGCGAAAAAGACACCGTCCCCGAAGCGGAAAACATGTTGATTGACATCGGCGCGGCGGATAAAAAAGACGCGGAGCGGCTCGTTTCACTCGGCGACAACGCCTATTTTGATTCGGAATATGTCGAATTCGGCGACGACTTTGTAAAAAGCAAGGCGATCGACGACCGCGTGGGCAATCTGATTATGCTCGAAATGCTCAAAAAAGATTTGCCGTTTGATATGACCTTCTGCTTTACCGTGCAGGAAGAAATCGGTACGCGCGGCGCGACGGCGGCAGCAGCGCGGATTGCGCCCGATTACGCGATAGTAATTGAAAGCACGACGGCGGCGGATTTGCCCGACACGCCAAATTACAAACAGGTTTGTAAGTTAGGCGCGGGCGCTGTGGTCGGCTTTATGGACCGCGGCACGGTTTATGACCGCGCGCTTTATAAACAGGCGTTCGAGTTGGCGCGCGAAAACGGAATCGCCTGTCAAACCAAGACGATGATTGCCGGCGGCAACGATGCGTCCGCCATTCATAAGGCAGCCGGCGGGGTGCGCACCCTTGCGGTGTCCGTCCCTTGCCGCTATATCCATTCTCCCGCGTGCGTGGCGAAAAAGTCCGATATTGACTGCGTCGCGGCGCTGGTTGAGCGTTTGGCGGAGGCGTTTTGCGATGCTCCGGCGGATTGAGAATATAAACGCCCAAACCGCCGAGCAGTTACTGGGCGTCCTGCCGCAGAGTTTGATGACCGCGTTTACGCTGTTTGCCCTTTTGGATTGGTGCGCGGTGGACGGCGCGTGGGTGCAAAGCGACGAACAAGAACAGGTCACGGCGCTGGTCGTGCAGAAAGACCAGACCAAGGCGTATGTGAGCGTCGGGGAAGCCGCCGATTTTGAAGAGCTCGCGCTGTTTTTACGGCATTTGGGCGGGCTTGTGATTCACTGCGTGCCGGATTATACCGCGCGCTTGGGCGTCACGCCGTTTTCGCGCCACAGCTTTATGGTGCTTTCCGAAACGCCCGAACCGGGCAAAGCAGCGGTCAGCGTGACCGATACAAACGCGCTTCGTCCCGTATTTGATTTGCTGACGCAGTCTGCACGCGCAGCGGCGGGGGACAGTGCCCAGTTTCGGAAATACAGCGAACGCGCGTTTCAAGAGTGGCTCTCGAGAACCAGCCGCGGGATGCTCGGCGGCTACACGGCGGTCAAGGCGGTTTACGCCGCTGAAAATTCTCTGCTTTCCGCGGCGATTGCCGACACGCTTGGGCAATATGTCTATATCCGCGACGTGGCGACTGACCGCGACTACCGCAAAATGGGCTACGGCTCAGATTGCGTCCGCGGGCTTTGCGCCGACTTGAAACAGGCGGACAATCAAATTTTCCTGCTTTGTGACGATTTGAAAACAGAGCGGTTTTATCAAAAATCGGGTTTTGCGCGGCAAGGCTCGGTGGAATTGGGAATTGTAGAACTATGAGTACATTTTTTTCAGTGTCGGAAAAGGTGCAAAGCGCTTCCGAAAAAGCGTTAAAAGAGGCAAAGCCCGCCTTCCGGCAGATTGAGGAAATCACAGAATATAACCAGCAAAAGGTGCTTGCGGCGTTTATCCGCAACCGCGTGGACGAAGCGGATTTCGGAACGACCACCGGCTACGGTTACAACGACCGCGGCAGAGAAAAGTTAGACGAACTTTGCGCCGATATTTTCGGTGCAGAAAAGGCGATTATCCGCGCGGGGATGCTCTCCTGCGGGACGCACACGCTTTCGGTGTGCCTTTATGGCGTTTTGCGGCCGGGCGACACACTTTTGTGCGTCAGCGGCACGCCTTACGATACCATTCATTCGACCATCGGCATCGACCACGGCAAAAGCAAAGGCAAAGGCACGCTTTTGGATTTCGGCGTTTCTTACAGTCAAATTGATTTGACCGCCGACGACCAATTGGATTATGACGCAATCGAGAAAGCGGCGGCAAAGCCGGATGTGCGCATGGTGTATTTGCAACGTTCGCGCGGCTATTCGTTGCGCCACAGCCTTTCGGTCGACGAAATCGGTCGCGTGTGCGAGATTGTGCACCGCGTCAACCCCCGTGCGGTGGTGATGGTCGACAACTGCTATGGGGAATTTACCGAAAAACGCGAACCGACCGAGGTCGGCGCAGACCTCATTGCCGGTTCGTTAATCAAAAACGCCGGCGGCGGGATTGCCGCTTCGGGCGGATACATAGCCGGCCGCGCGGACCTTGTGGAGCTTTGCGCCTGCCGCCTGACGACGCCGGGACTGGGCTTAGAAGTCGGCGCGACGTTGGGGCAGAACCGAAGCCTTTACATGGGGCTTTTCCACGCGCCGCACGTCGTGGGCGAAGCGCTGAAAACCGCGGTGTATGCCGCCGCGCTGTTTTCACAACTCGGCTTTCAAGTAACCCCGACCGTCGAAGAGACGCGGCACGATATTATTCAGGCGATTTGCCTTGAAAATGCCGACCGGCTCATCGCTTTTTGCCAAGGCATGCAGAAAGGCGCGCCGGTGGATTCTTACGTCACGCCCGAGCCTTGGGATATGCCGGGTTATGACAACCAGGTCATTATGTCCGCCGGGGCGTTTACGGGCGGCTCATCAATTGAGCTTTCGGGCGACGCGCCGCTTCGCGAACCGTATGCGGTTTGGATGCAGGGCGGGCTTAATTTCCACAGCGGCAAAGTCGGGGTGACCCTCGCCGCAGAAGAACTGCAAAGGAGAGGATTGTTATGAAACTCCTGCACTTAAAAAGCGGAACCGATGTCCGCGGCACGGCGGTCAACCCTGAAAATCCCGCGCAGATTGATTTGACCGACGAAGCGGTCCACCGCATTTCCGGCGCGTTTGCCCGCTTCCTTGCGAAAAAACAGGGCAAGCCGACTTCGTCTTTATTGCTTTCGGTCGGGCACGATTCCCGCGTTTCCGCCGAACGCATCCGCCGGGCGGTGCTTTTGGAACTGACCGCAGCGGGCGTGCAGATTTTGGACTGCGGGCTTTGCTCGACGCCCGCGATGTTCATGACAACGCAGACGGAAAACTGTGACGGTGCGGTGCAGATTACCGCGAGCCACCACCCGTGGGACAGAAACGGCTTGAAATTCTTTACCCCCGAAGGCGGGCTTTCCGGCGCGGAGATTACGGCGATTTTGGAAGACGCCGAAAAAACACCGCCGGCGGACTTTTCCGGGGAAATCAAAGCGACGCCGATGGACTATCTTTCGACCTACTGTGCGCACCTGCGCGATTTAATTTGTCAAGGGGTGAACAGCCCCGACGATTACGACCGCCCGTTAAAGGGCTTAAAAATCGTGGTGGACGCCGGCAACGGCGTGGGCGGCTTTTACGCCGACCGGGTGCTTTCGCCGCTCGGCGCGGACACAACCGGCAGCTGCTTTTTAGAGCCGGACGGCATGTTCCCGAACCACATTCCGAACCCGGAAAACAAACAGGCAATGGACAGTATCCGCGCGGCAACTTTACGCGTTCACGCGGACCTCGGCGTGATTTTTGACACCGATGTGGACCGCGGCGGCGCGGTCACCGCGGACGGCGAAGAACTCAACCGCAACCGGCTGGTCGCCGTTGCGGCTTCCATAGCGCTTGAAGAAAACCCCGGCGGCTGTGTGGTGACGGATTCCGTGACCTGGGCGGGGCTTACCGATTTCATTGAGCAGACGCTCGGCGGGCACCATATCCGCTTTAAACGCGGCTATAAAAATGTCATAGACGAAGCCGAACGCCGGCAATCGCTCGGGGAGAACGCGCCCCTTGCGATTGAAACCTCCGGCCACGCGGCGTTTCGTGAAAATTATTATCTGGACGACGGCGCCTATCTTGTCACGCGCATTATTATTAAGCTTTGCCTTTTAAAACGCGAGGGCAAAACGCTTTCGGATTTAATCGCCGACCTGCGTGCGCCTGCCGAAGAAGCGGAAGTGCGCCTTACAATCACCGACCCGGATTTTCACGCACGCGGCGAACGCCTAATCGAGTTTGTGGAAAAAAAGGCAACCGGGGAAAACGATGTCCGCATAGCAACCGACAGCTATGAAGGCACCAAAATCATTTTCGACGCCGAAGACATACAAGGGTTTTTCATTTTCCGCTTGAGCGTGCACGACCCGGTGATTCCGATAAACTTTGCCTGCGATAGTAAAGGCGGCGTTCAAAAAATCGCTCGCACGCTGCTTGCGTGGCTGTCGGACGCAGAGGGCTTGGACCTTTCGCCGCTGCAACAATTTTGCGGGGAATTTTGAAAAGGATATTGACAAAGGAAAATAATTTCATACAATATTGTAGTATATGTGATTGCGACCGTTAAGGAGGTACCCTTATGATTTTTGAAAAAGTTAGAGATATCATTTGCGAACAGTTTGATTTGGAGCCGGATCAGGTAACCGAAAACACCCTGCTCAAAGAAGACCTGGACGCCGACAGCCTGGACCTTGTGGATTTGGTTATGTCGTTCGAAGACGAATTCCAGATTGAAGTCCCCGAAGAGGAAGTCCGCAACATTAAAACCGTCGGCGACATCGTGAAATATATCGAAGAACACTGAGCCTTTCCGGGTTTTCCCGGGGAAACAGTGGAAAAGTGAAGGAAGTAAAACATGGCACAACAGAAAAAAATGGTTGAAGAAATCACCTCGATGGAGGAAGATTTCGCAAAATGGTATACCGACGTTGTGAAAAAGGCGGAGCTTATCGAATACACCAGCGTAAAAGGCTGTATGGTCATCCGCCCCTACGGCTATGCCATTTGGGAAAATATTCAGAAAGAGCTCGACCGGGAGTTTAAGGCGCTCGGACATGAAAATGTCTGCATGCCGATGTTTATTCCGGAAAGCCTGCTCAATAAAGAAAAAGACCACGTTGAGGGTTTCGCGCCCGAGGTCGCCTGGGTCACCTACGGCGGCAATGAAAAGCTCGAAGAACGCCTTTGCGTGCGCCCGACCTCCGAAACCCTGTTCTGTGAACACTATAAAGCAATCGTGCATTCTTACCGCGATTTGCCGAAGCTTTACAATCAGTGGGTTTCCGTGGTGCGCTGGGAAAAGACCACCCGTCCGTTTTTGCGTTCCCGCGAATTTTTGTGGCAGGAGGGGCACACCATCCACGCCACCGCCGAGGAAGCGCGCGAAGAGACAATCCGCATGCTCAACGTGTATGCGGATTTCTGTGAAAACTATCTTGCAATGCCGGTCGTCAAAGGTGTAAAAACCGAAAAAGAGCGTTTCGCCGGTGCGGAAGACACTTACACGATTGAAGCGCTGATGCATGACGGCAAGGCGCTCCAAAGCGGAACCTCCCACTATTTCGGCGACGGTTTTGCGCGCGCGTTCGACATTCAGTTTACCGATAAAGACAACAAGCTGAAATATCCTTTCCAGACCTCCTGGGGCTGCACCACGCGGCTTATCGGCGCTATTATCATGACCCACGGCGACAACAACGGTCTTGTTCTGCCGCCGAAAGTTGCACCGATTCAGGTCGTCGTCATTCCGGTCGCCGCGCACAAACCGGGCGTTTTGGAGAAGGCGCAGGAACTCACCGACCGAATCGGTAAATTCTGCCGCGTGAAAATCGACACCAGCGACAATTCTCCCGGTTGGAAATTTGCCGAATATGAAATGAAGGGCGTGCCGCTGCGTCTGGAAATCGGTCCGAAAGACATCGAGAAAAATCAGTGCGTATTGGTCCGCCGCGACAACCGCGAAAAATATTTCGTGTCGCTCGACGACCTCGAAACTGAAATCCCGAAACTGCTCGACACCGTGCAAGACGGTCTGTTCCAAGCGGCGCTTGCGCGCAGAGCGAACATGACCTATACCGCGAAAACGCTCGACGAACTCAAAGACATTGCCGACAACAAGCCCGGCTTTATCAAAGCCATGTGGTGCGGCAGCCGCGAATGTGAAGAAAAGCTCAAGGAATATGCCGGCGTGTCCTCGCGCTGCATTCCCTTTGAGCAGGAGCATATTGCGGACACCTGCGTTTGCTGCGGCAAGCCTGCCGACAAAATGCTCTATTGGGGCAAAGCGTATTAAACCGCAAAAACAATGCAATTTTTCTCACCGCTTACCGGTTTCGGCAAGCGGTGATTTTTTATCGGCGGCGCGCGGGACAAATTCGGGATTATAGATTGACTTTTTTCTGCAAAAACTCTATAATTTTTATAACTGCTTAACGCGCTACCGAAAACCTGCCGGTATAGCCGGCGAACGGAGGAATCCAAATGCAAAAAAAGATTATCGCTGCTGCGGCGCTTGTTTTGGCGCTGACGCTTTTGTTTGTCGCCTGCGGCAAAGGTCCGACCCTTGTCACAAAAGAGGGCTATGAGTATCCGCTTGTGACCGATGAAGAGGGAAACACGGTTGTTAATGAAAACGGCGACCTTGTGATTTATGTCACTGACGAAAACGGCAAATATGTGAAAGATGCAAACGGCGAGCCGCAAACCAATGCCGTAACCTTCCCCGACCGGGTTGTCAACGAAAAAACGATTGAAACTTCGTTGTATACCTGGACGCTGCCCGACGGCTGGAGCTTTGACGAAGACGGCAAAGCGGTAAAAGACGGTACCGACGGAAAAGTTTATGTGAAATTTATGGAGGCGGCCACGACCGAAAACCTGTCCCTGACCGCTTATGTAACAAGCGTCTATAACACGTATCAGGAGCAGGCGGAGAGAATCAAGTCCTCCTATCCCGATACGACGGTTACGCTGAAAGACGTCCAGTTCTCCTCCGCGCAGACTGCCGGCAAGAGCCTTGTGTTCCAAATCAAGGACGAAACCGGAAAAGTCATGCACTATGCAGAAGGTATTTATTTTGAGACAAACGGCGTGATTTACAAAATTGAGTATGCCGGTTTAGACGGCTATTATGACGCAAACGTGGATTTATATGCCATGTTGCAAACCCTGACGCTGAAAGCGTAATTCTGCACAAAAAAATAAGTTGGACGCATCCTTAACCATCGGCGAGAGTTTCGGCTCTCGCCGGTTTTAATTTCTTGTCTTATTTTTTACAAAAATCATATATTTTGTTCGTAAAAAATACGGAGAACACAACATATAGTCGCTGTCAAAATCACGGCAAAAAAGGTGCAAAAAAGATGGTTTTCAGCCCCAAAAACTCGTTCATAATTTATTCATATTTTTAGAACAAAATTGCCAAATTTCTTTGCATAACTTGCCCAAAAAACACAAATTTATTTGTTCAAATTATAAAAACGAGAAAAAACCATGAATAATCTGTTGACTTTTTATTATAAAAATTCTATAATTTTCCTAACCATAGGAATGGTGTATTGGGGCGAATTGTCTCTATTTTTAAGAGGCAACTGTCCCCTAAAAACGCGGGGGACAAGTTCCAACCCATTTTGATACACATCCTACGGTAATAATCGCTCGGGTGTGTATCATCTGTCTTCCGCCGACTTTGCAAGGAAAGCGGAGTTTAGGTGGAGGACCTCCGAGTAAAGACGAGCGCTTTTGCCAGTCCTTCCGCAAAAAAATCTGTGGTTGGTCAGAGGAGGAAGCAATCGGGCTCCCAACAACGCCGGTTTCAGTCCCGCGCCGGCAAAGAGAAGGCGGGGCGGATGCATTGTCTTCCGACAATGTAAATTTCAATAGGAGGAAAACATAACATGAAAAAGTCTACTAAACTCTTGAGTGTTATCTTGGCGATTGTGATGCTGTTCTCCAGCATGACCGTTTTGGCTTCCGCTGCGAAGACAAACTACAAAACCCATGAAGACTTGGTAGCACTCGATGCGTACAGCCCCTATGGCGCTGTTACGAGACTCAGCACCGAAGAACGTACTTCCATGGTCTTTGATGCACTGGATCAGTTGCTTGGTGACTTAAACCTCAACCCCGGTCAGTTGTTTAACGTTGCCGGTCTTTCCCTGAACGTAGACCTTCGTTCTATCAACGCCTTGTGCGGAACGGTCGATAACGTTAAGTCTCTTTTGGGCAATTTCCTGGTCACATTAGTCAAACCGCTCCTTGGCATTCTTGCGGATGTCGATTTGGACAGATGGCAGGCTGGCATGACCCGTGAAAACACCGATCAGCTGAACATTGTTGCTTGCTTGCTGATGGTCCTTCAGGATAACGCAAGCCTCGTCGGTGACGTCCTTCGCACGGGCGAAATCGACCTCGGCGTCGCGAGCTCTGCACTTGCCGGCGTTGATTTGAGCATCATCAAGGACATTCCTGGCCTTATTAAAGGTCTTATTTTCCCGTTGCTTGAAAGAAAAGACGACGACCTGACGCAGATGGGCGCTTTGGCGAGCACGCAGGGCAACGGCGGTGTACAGTCGGTTCTGAACAGCTTCGTTCAGTCTTTGTTCACCAAGCCCCAAAGCACCACTTCTTATAAAGAGAATGCTGAAGGCGTATGCATCAGCAACCACACGCTTCCCACACAGGACGATTATTATCGTTACGCGTATGAAAAGGGTCAGGATTCAACCGGCGAGTATTACACCTGCTATATACTGGATCCCACAACTTATGAATACACGGCTGAAGAAGCGAAATTCTATAAGACCCAAGAGCCGGAAGGCAGCGGCGAATATGTCTATAAGACCATGGCCGGCGACAACCTCAAGTATTATGAAAACGACAGCTACTGGCTGCCCTCTTTTGCAAATGCTTTGAACACCGGCGCAGCGACGTTGGATTTGAACACCGACACCGCAACCACCTTGCTTTATAAGTTTATTCCTTATGTGTTCCAGGAAATGGCACCTGTCGTTCTCAACGGCTCCGTTAAGAAAGCACTTGCCGAATGGTTCGGCGCGAAATTCACTTATGTCGGCGATGTCGGCAGCGAAGAAGTGAACGCGCTTCCGGATTCCGAAGATGTGTTCTTCACCCAGGAACAGGGCGAATATCTTTGGGAATGGTCGGATTACAAAGTAATCAACGGTAACCACTATTATCGTTTTGAAGATCAGATTTACTCTTCTGACCTTTCCAACACCAATCCTTACTTTGATATTATCAACTGGGATTTCAAAATCACCGGTGACTTCTTGAACGAGTTCGTTCCGACCGCGAGCACAGACGGTAGCGTCACCAACTCCGCGGCTGGCTACTCCACCGTTCTCGGCGGCGTTAACGACTTCCTCGGTAAAGTCATTTCGACCGTCTTCACACCTAAAGTCGTTTCCGCAATCGACTGGACAAAAGGCGGCAACGACCAGTTGCTTGAAAATGCGAAGAAAGCAGCTCGCTATGTTGTTAACTACAGCCCCGAATCCATTTTCGGTGAAGATTACAACAACGGCTACTATCAGCTTATGATGGATGAAGGCTCCTCCAACCAGGAAATCGTTTGCGGTATTGCTGCGAAACTGATTGAGCTGCTTATGCCGCAGCTGGTTCTTCCGTCGGCTGAAAATCTGAAGGGTCAAAATGTTGGCGCTCTGTTGGCTGCAATTCTTCGTGAACTTGCAACACAGCTTCTTCCGACCTACAACTATGATGCACTGATTTATTCCGACTACAACAACAAGATCTTGCTGGACAAAGACAACAGCTATTGGCTTGATGTCTGCCTGACCATCGGCGTTGACATCGGTATGAATTACCTGAGAAACCTCATCGACCTTGGCGAAGACACTGAAGTCGGCTATAAATTTGCTGAATCCAAAACTTATGAACTCGGCGAGTTCGAAGCTAACCCGCAGAAGTGGGAAGAAACGATTGACTGGGTCGTTGACTGGGCGCTTTGCGATGATTACGAATGGACCTGGAAGATGGAAAAATTCGTAGACACCAGCGCCTTCACAATCGACCTTGCTACACCGCAGGATCCGTGGGTGAAGCTGGATGCTATCTTCCGCACCCTGCTTCCGGTTGAGCAGATCCTCAATGTTACACCTGCTGAAGGTAAGACCTGGCTTGAGACCGCGCTGAGAGACAACTTTGTTGGCGCTCTGCTTGATCTCGACATCGTAACGCCTGTCAGCATGTTCAACATCCCGGCCGGCAGCGTCCTGAGAGACACCAACGTGTTCTCCGCGGTTGTGGAAGTTGTTCGCAACTTGCTCAACGGCCTGTTTACAAAGATGGCCGGCGGCGATTTGATTAACGCAAGCGTAATCACTTCGATCGACAGCGTATTCAATCAGTCAAACCTTGCTGATTTCGCGCAAAACTTGATTTCCAAGCTCTATACTGCTTATCAGAATGGCTTGCTTGATGTAGCTATGCCGTTCATTAACTTCTTCGTCGGCTGGATCACGGACGCGCAGAAGCTCGCCAACCCGACGATTACCCTTACCAACCAGGATAATCAGGAGTATATGTACACCAACAGCGGTACAGTTACTTCCACAATGAATATCCGTAACGACTCCGCCGGTATGCTCCTTGAGCACAGAAATTCCGATGCAGTCGACCAGAGCTACAACATGGTTATTGAGAGCATTGAGTCCTCTTACGGTGCAGTTTCGACCTCCGCGAACTTCCCGATAACGGTTGTTCCCGGCGCAGTGGCTTCCTTCACCGTCTCCATGCCGTACTCTTCCAACTCCGGTGTTGTGATTACTCTGAAATATCACTACACCTTCAAAGACGGTACCGCGGTTGGCGGCACGCAGTCCATGAACATTTATCAGTACGTTTCGAACCAGTTGTCCGATATTTACGGCAGCTACAACTATTCCTACAAAGACAGCGGCTGGTTTGTTGCTTTGGACATCGCTGCTTGGGGCAGCACCGGCGCAGTTGTTAAGAGAGCGGAAGATTTCGCGACGACTGTCAGCGAGCTGAACGTCACCTATCAGAACAAACGTGACGAATGGATTGACGTGAACAAATGTTGGACCACGATCGGCGATTCGAATTATATCGCTTCCAGCGGTCAGTCCGAAGCGGCGTTCTCCAACAAACAGTTTGACAAGGAATCTCAACAGACGATTTATCCGTTCAAGATAAATCCGAGTGCGGACCTTGGCAATTTGGAATCTGGTTCCTCGATTCACATCGGTAAAGCGGGCGTGCAGGTTCACAGCCAGTATCTCTCGACCAACACAACAAAAGATATGGAATGCGACTTCGACTACCTGTATTATGCAGATATGGGCGCTCTGATCGACTTGTTCGATGCAGAAGTTGCGGCTGGCCGTGCAAAAGTTCTTTACGGCTCCAGCGAATGGGCAGCTTATGAACAGGCTATGACTGCTGCGGCAGAATTGATTTATGCCCCCGGCATGAAAGGCACATTCGCTTCTACCTATTCTGCAAGCAACATTGAAGCCTGCATGAAGAACCTTGAAGGTGCGATTGAAACGTTGGAAGGCAGCGTTATCGCTACCTATGCTGACGTTCTGAAATCGGCTCTTGACGCGGCTGAACCCGAAGGTCAGGAAATCAACTTCCAGAACTATGAGTTCTTCGAATATTGGGACTATGAAGATGCAAAGAGAACTGCGGTAAGCATGTATGATGCATATCAGGCTCCCGAAGCGCCCGATAAATATATCGATGGCAGCTGGCTGTCCGAAGACGAAATCAATACAATTGCAGATGCTGCCGGCAATGCAACATTGACCGCAGCAATCAAGGCGACCATGTCTGAGCCGACTAAAGCTGATCTGGACGCTTACAAAGAAGCACTTGCAAACTATGTAGCACCGTCTTACTCTGAACTTGAAGTTGCTGACGCAGCGAAGAAGCTCGGCTACTACAAACAGTTCCTGATTGCCAAGACAACGGAGAAACAGTTCCTTGCAAAAGAAATTGCTGCTGCAAATGCACAGGGCTATGGCGATGGCAGCAGCTACTCCACTGATTCCTGGGCGGCTTACAGTGCAGCGTTGGCTTATGCAAATGAAGTCAACAGCGCACCCGATGCATTGCAGTCTGAAGTCTTTAACGCGAAATACAACCTGATGATCACACAGAATCAGTTGATGGCGAAAGAAGATTCCGCGAAAGACAACGGCGCTTACATGCAGCTTGAATCCTTAATCGCTCAGGCAGACGTCATGTTCCAGAACACCGACCTTTACACTGTGAAGGAAGGCGAAGCTGCTGACGCTTGGGCAAACCTTGTTGCCGCACTCGGCTATGAATATGAAGACGAAAACGGCGACATCCAGAACCTCTACGCGAACTCCGCAAAAGCCTATGTGGCTTCGGATCGCGTTATGAGCTCCACGACCGACGCTGAACTTGCTTCTCAGGTCGCGACGCTCCAGGATGCTATCAACCAGTTCACCTGCGCAATCCAGGTTGTTCCGGACGAAGACGTCCCGGATAACAGCACCAACGTTGAGCAGACTGAACTCATCATTGATGGTCTTACTCCTGCAACCATCGCTTCCGGCGAAGACCTGCTTGCGCTCGTCAAAGCTGCTGCTCCCGAAGGCTACAACGTAACGCTTGAAAGCGTTGCTTCCGCTGCCGGCTATTACGGCACCGGCGCAACGGTTAAAGCAAACGTTGCTGAACTCGGCGGCCAGACGGTTGCTACCTACACCGTGGTTATTTACGGTGATGTGAACGGCGACGGCGCGGTTGACGCGTTCGACGCGGCTGTTCTTGACCTTGACTTGGCTGATGTCCAGGCGCTTACCGGTGCTTACGGCCTCGCGGCTGACACCAACGCCGACGCACAGGTCGCTGTGGCGGACTACACACTCGTGAAAGACGCTATCGCGGGCACTGCTACCATCAACCAGGTTAGATAACCAAAGCAAAAGTTCTGAAAAATCCCAATGAAAAATGTGCCGCCGGTCTCTCCGGCCGGCGGCACGCATGAATTTCCATCGCAGACTTTTCTGCGAAATGTAGTATGCAAAATAAACGGCGGAAAACTTCTGTTTCACCACTTTTTTGCAAAAAAGGCGGTTAGAGTGATAGCTGATTGTCGATTTTTGCAGACAGAAAGTTTTTTCCAAATAAAAGTTGCTTGTTGACTTTTTTCCGTTTTGCAGGTATATTATATGGGAAGAATATAAGGAGGAAAAATTATGACAAAAGCAAAAAAAGCGATTAGCGTCGTTTTGGCTGTTGTTATGATTGCGGGATTGTTTGCGTTCGGCGCTTTTGCGGCGGATCAGAATGCAACAATCGCAGTTTCCGCGAGTGAGACGCAAGTCGAAGTCGGGGCGACCGTTACCGTGACTGTTGCTGCTACAACGGATTATTATGCAGCGGCGGCTTCGGTTCCGGTTTATTACGATGCGGCTGCGTTTGAACTCGTTCCGGATTCTGTTACGCCCAGTACCGACCTTTACGGTGCTGGCTATACAGATACTGCAATCAACACGACAGAAGTTGGTTGTGTCATGGTCGCTTTCATTCCGAAAGCCGGCGGCACAGCGAAACAGCTGAACAACACGACGTTGTTTACCTTCCAGCTGACCGCAAAAGCGAACGCCCAGGCGTCCCCGATTGCGACCAAAGCGGAAGACCAGAAGACGGCTACCAATATCGGCGGCAAGCTGTATTTGGGCGCCTATTCTACTGCAGATGTCAACACCGCAACCGTAACGGCTGTCGGTCAGAAATTCACATTGACCAATACGGCGGTTACTATCGGCAGCGCTGCTGCCCCCGAACTGGTTGTTACCGAAGACACAACCGGTTATATTGACGAAGCAAGAAAATATGTTTACGGCGTTGCAATTGGCGACGAAGCAACCGCATACTTTGAAGCTACCAATGGTGGCTCTATCGAGATGGTTGCGAATGATGCCGGTGTTACAAACGGAACAGGCGCTCAGCTTCAGCTCAAAGGTGCAGACGGTTCCGTAATTGACACCTACACCCTCATCATCTTTGGCGATGTTGATGGCTCCGGCGCGGTTGACGGCACGGATAGCGTTTCTATCATGCAGTATGTTGCAGCTCCGATTGCAAACGCTTTGACGGATATTCAACTGTTCGCAAGTGATATTGACAATTCCGGTGCAACTGACGGTACGGATAGTGTTTCTATCATGCAGTATGTTGCTGCACCGATTGCGAACGCACTTCCCGTCAACCCCCACGCATAAGCAATAGTATATTTTTAGAAAAGGAGACAGAGAAAAGCAATGAAAAGTGCTAAGAAAATCCTTAGTGTTGCTTTGGTGCTGATGCTTGCGCTTTCCGTTATGGTTTTGCCTACCTCTGCCGCAGAGCCGGTCGTTAAGGCCGATGTTGTAGCAGAATATCAGGGGCAGACCTCCGGCGGCTACGACTACTACAAGTTCAGTGTGTATCTGGATTCAACGCTCTCACTTTCCGCATACCAGATGAATATCACATGGGACAGTGCGGTATGGCAGATGCTCAGAGCAACCAACTTTGCAGACCAGTCTGCATTTGTTGCCAATATGTGCATTGACAAAACTGATCCCGAAAACATTATGTACGACAAAAGCGAGGCTTATCAGAACTACGGCGGCGGCAACTGGGACTACGGTTCTGACGATGGCTATGTTTTGATGCCCTATGATGGCACACAGCCCACTTTTGCAAAGATTTCAAATGACAATATGGGTGTGGAGCTGACAGATGCCGGCTATACAGGCTTGTACTCCACATGGATGGTCGACTTCACGGACAGCTACATGACGCTTTCTGGCGGAACGATGAATGGCTACGATTCTCCTACCAGTGGTAGACAGATGGTTCTGTCCTGGTACATGAGACTGAAGGACGACGTTGCTCCCGGCAGCTATGAGGTCGGCTTCAATGCAAAGCAGTTTGCTCGTCTGACCGGTACCTACAACACCATGGATGCGGTTGAATCCGACTTGGTTGGTGTGAACAAGTGGTCCATCGCTCCTGAGCATGTAACCTATACCAACGCTGTTGTTAAAGTTGGCGAAGCAGGTCCTGCAGTTACCAAGACTCAGGCTGAAGTTAAGATGACGCTGAACGAAGAGAAGACGGCTGTTGATTACGCAGCTGCTCCGTTCCAGTTCCGTGTTATTTCCTCCATCTCTGAAGATGACTGGAACACTTACTTCAACGGCGACGGCTCCAACATTAACTCTGTTGGTTTCGTAGCTTACAAGGGCGACGGCGCGTTTGATATGGAAACCGCGAAATCTGTCGCAATGGGCGGTTCTGCTGCCGACTATCAGGCTGCAAAGACCGACTACATCCAGAAGGTAGACGGCCAGCCCGCGAACTTCGGTGCTCGCATCGACTTCACAGCGCGTGAAAATGTCAAGGATGTTACCTACATTGCATTTGTTCAGTATGATACTGACCAGTATGCATTCTACGACACTTCCTTTGATGCTGATCTCAATTCAAATTATGACGACATCGTTTCTCAGTACGCTGGGTTTATTGCTGGCTAATACGGAGACTTTTGTGAAATGAAAACGCAACGCAAACAATATGCTGCGCCTGATTTTGAGTTTACAGCATTTGAACAAGTGGACACAGTAACAATCAATGTTTCTGAACATCCGGTAACCGATGATGATGATGCAGTAATTGTTTGGTGATGCACCAATGTTATAATTTGAAAGGAGAGCACTTTAGATGAAACAAGTGTATACAACACCCGATTTCGATGTTTCACTCTATGATGTTGAAGATATTATCACGATTTCCGTTGGTCCCGGCCCTGTTGAGGGCGGCGACCAGGGCTGGATGCCCATTGGCTAATCGTTGATAATCCATCTGTGTGACGCACGGGTTTATTAACAAAACACAAGCAAGGCAGAGTGTAAAAACTCTGCCTTGTTTTTTTGTGTAATAGCGCTTTATCCCTCAAAAGCCGGGAAAAGAAAATATTTCGGCGCGCGCAGGGGAACCTCCGGCGAGGGTTCCCCACGCCAAAACAGTCCGCCGGACTGTTTTGCCTCCCCTCCTGCGCCTTCTTAAGAAAAAGAATTTCGCCCTGTGCGCAGGGCGACCAAAGGTTTCACCTTTGGATTTCACCGCCTTTAAAAAGGCGGGCGAAATTTTACTTTCGGGTAGATAGTTTGCAAAAGACTTGCCTTTTTACCCGACCGGGGGATTTTATCAATCCGTAGGGGCGGGGTTCCATCCCCGTCCGCGGAAAATTTATCTTTGCCGATGTCGGGAGGACCAGGCTGTTTTTC
>ERZ1643251.1211-NODE-1211-length-30400-cov-30.672533_pt1 | contig 30400 bp, 26 predicted proteins | sample MGYA00579261_ERZ1643251 | MGnify/ENA primary metagenome ERZ1643251 (study PRJEB29033, sample SAMEA4952267) | chicken gut metagenome | biome: Broiler Chicken; feature: Gastrointestinal Tract; material: Caecum | place: Ireland | collected 2018 | study: Broiler... | reverse complement strand
CAACATGCCCTAAGGGGGCAAGTGCAAACTACCGGCTTAGCCGGTAGTTTTGATTTAATTTAAAAATTGAGTATTGAAAAATGAAAATATATGTGATATTATAATGTTGAGAGGTAAAAATGAGTAATACATATAGAAAAGATAGCATAAACGCTAAAAAAATTAAAAACATAGAAGAAAAAATAGCCAATTTGGAAAAGCAAAAAAAAGTAGTGGTAAACAATCTAAACAACCTTAAAAAACCACAATACTGGATTATAACATTTCCAGTTTTAGCACTTTTTGCATCAGTATTTTTCTTTCCGTTGCTAATAATAACTGGCCCAGCATTTATTTTGAGCTGTGCAATTTTAAATAGAGATAGAAAACTATACATGCAAGAACAAATGGATTTGGAAGATGAAATTATTGAATTAGACGATGAAATTGATGCTGAAAAGTCAGGTTTGCAGTTGGCAAAAATGGAACAAAATTGCAAAATAATTGACGATAAACAACCAATCGCAGATGAAAAAGTGATTGATAATGCAAAATACTACAATAAAGATGAAGTGGCTTATAAAACAAGTGATGAAATGCAACTATAATTGGAGGTGTGAGCATGGATGTAGAGAAAGATTATAAAAATTTAACAGATTACAAAAAAATGCTTGTAGATTTGGATATGAAAATAGAAAATGAAAAAGCAATGTTAGAAGCGTACAGTAAAGCAGCTGATGGAGTTAATGGTATTGAAAGACTAAAAAAGCCAAGTTTGTTTTCATTTTTAATTCCAGCTTTGGTAGGTGGACTTGTTGCTGTTTTGGGTGGAGGATTTTTTATTTTTATAGGAGCCGTGGTTGCAGGTGTTTCACTTTTTAATTTTTTAGGTAAAAAATCTGCTTATTTTGACGAAAAAGAATACATAAAGGAATCATTGGAAATATACACCAAACAAATCCTTTTAATTAAAGAAGATTTGGAAATATTATGGGAAAGAAGAAAATTTTTGGTTGCAAATTTAGATGCTTTGCAAGACAATGTTCACTTTAAAAGAGCTGATAATGTTGCGGAATACAATTCTGTTGTTGCAGAAAAAAATTTGGATTTTTTTAAAAAATTGCAAAAAGAAGAAGAGGATAACTTTGGCCAAGACGAATTGAGTATGTAAATAATAAAACGAGCATGGCAACATGCTTTTTTTATGCAGTTTTTTAAAAAAACACTTTTTTTATATACTATACTATGTTATACTATACTATAGTATATAGGGTATACGCATAATAAAAAAGGTTATAATTAATTAACACATTAGGAGAAAAAAATGGAAAACGAATTGGACTTAACAAAAAGCACAAAATACGACCAATCGGACATTCAAGTTTTGGAAGGGCTTGAACCAGTGAGAAAAAGACCCGGAATGTATATTGGTTCCACTGACGAAAGAGGACTGCATCACTTGGTTACAGAAGTTGTGGACAATAGCATAGACGAAGCGTTGGCAGGATATTGCACCCACATTGAAGTATCCTTAAACAATGATGGTTCTTGTTCTGTAGCAGATAACGGTAGAGGTATCCCAACTGGGATAATAGAAAAAGAGGGCAAAAGCGCCGTTGAAGTTGTTTTAACAAAACTGCATGCCGGTGGAAAGTTTGGTGGAAGTGGCTACAAAATTTCCGGTGGACTGCACGGGGTTGGCGTTAGTTGTGTAAATGCGCTTAGCAAATGGCTTAAAGTAGATGTTTACCAAAATGGATATCATTATTTTATGCAATTTTCAAGAGGCATTGCAGACGCTCCATTAAAAAAGTTAGAAAAAACAGAATTAAGGGGAACAACTGTAACATTTTTGCCAGATGACACAATTTTTGAAACTGTTGAATTTGATTATGAAACAATAAAAAATCGTTTTAGAGAAATTGCTTTTTTAAATAAAGGCATAGTTATAACTCTTCAAGACAACAGAGAAGGCAAGCAAAAGAAAGATGTATTTGAATTTAAAGGTGGAATAATTGAATTTGTTGAATATCTTAACAAAAACAAAAATGCCATATTCCCACATCCAATATATTTCAATAAATTTACTGACACAAGTGAGGTTGAGGTAAGTTTTCAATATAACGATGGTTATAATGAAATTATTCATACCTACGCAAATAACATAAACACAGAAGAAGGAGGAACTCACTTAGTAGGATTTAAAAATGCACTCACAAAAGTTATAAACGATTATGCGCAAAAAAATAAAATAATTAAAGAAAACGAAAAACTTTCTGGCGATGATTGCAGAGAGGGACTTACTGCAGTTGTAAGCGTAAAATTGATGAACCCACAATTTGAAGGCCAAACAAAAACAAAGTTGGGCAACAGCGAAATGCGATATATTGTTGAAAAAGCAGTTGTTGAGGGCTTTGGAGACTATTTGGAAGAAAATCCAACATACGGCAGAGAACTTGTTTTAAAAAGCATAACTGCTCAAAGGGCAAGAGAAGCGGCAAGGCTTGCAAGGGAGTCAACCAGAAGAAAAGGCGTTTTGGAAAGCACAACTCTTCCGGGAAAACTTGCAGATTGCACAGAAAAGGACCCAACTCATTGCGAAATATATCTAGTAGAAGGGGATTCTGCTGGAGGCAGTGCAAAACAAGGCAGAGATAGACGATTTCAAGCAATATTGCCACTTAGAGGAAAAATTTTAAATGTTGAAAAAGCAAGATTAAATCACGTTTTGGAAAACAATGAAATAAAAAGCATGATAACTGCCTTTGGAGCCGGAATTCATGATGATTTTGACGAAAGTAAACTTAGGTACAATAAAATTATTTGCATGACCGATGCCGATGTAGACGGTTCTCACATAAGAATATTGTTACTCACATTCTTCTTTAGATTTATGCGTCCACTTATTGAAAAAGGACATGTTTATGCAGCACAACCACCACTATATAAATTAAATAGAGGCAAGGAAGAAAAATATTTTTACAGTGATGAAGAATTGGAAGCAAATTTAAACGAATTTGGAAGAAAGGGCGTTACAATACAAAGATATAAAGGTTTGGGAGAAATGAATCCTGAGCAATTATGGGAAACAACAATGAATCCAGAGAATAGAGTTTTGATTCAAATCACAATGAAAGATGCCATAGAAGCAGACGAAATGTTTAATAAATTAATGGGTGAAGATGTAAATTTAAGACGACAATTTATAGAAGACAATGCAACATTAGTTAAAGATTTAGACGTTTAATAAAAGGAAAGAAAAATGGAAGAAAAGAAAAAAGAGTTGCACGAATTGTTTAAAAACACTGTAATTAAACAAGTTGAAGCAACAGATGAGTTAAAAAAATCATTTATATCATATGCAATGGCTGTAAACGTGTCAAGAGCCATTCCAGATGTTAGAGACGGCTTAAAACCAGTACACAGAAGAATTCTTTATTCAATGGGCGAGTTAAACAATTTTAGCGACAAGCCATATAAAAAATGCGCAAGAATTGTTGGTGAAGTTATGGGAAAATATCACCCACACGGTGACAGTTCTGTCTACGATGCCTTAGTTAGACTTGCACAAAACTTTTCTATTAGATATCCACTTGTTGACGGACATGGAAACTTTGGCTCTGTTGACGGCGATGGTGCAGCGGCAATGAGATATACCGAAGCACGACTAAGCAAAATAGCAGCTCTTATGTTAAAAGACATAGATTGTGAAACTGTTGATTTTTATCCAAATTTTGACGATACTTTAATGCAACCAAGAGTTTTGCCATCACTATTTCCAAATTTGCTTGTAAACGGAGCTGACGGAATTGCTGTTGGTATGGCTACAAATATTCCCCCACACAACTTAACCGAAGTAATAAACGGTGTTCAGGCACTAATTGACAATCCAGAAATTGACATAGATGAATTAATGAATTACATTAAAGCCCCAGATTTTCCCACTGGTGGAATAATAATGGGAAAAAATGCCGTAAAACTTGCATACAAAACAGGCAGAGGTGGAATTGTTGTAAGAGGTAGGGCAGAGATTGAAGAAACAGCATCTAATAGATTTAGAATTGTTATAACAGAATTGCCATATGGCGTAAACAAAGCCAGATTTATTATGCAAATGGCTGATATGGTAAAAAACAAAAAACTTGAAGGCATTTCCGATATTAAGGAAGAATCTGACCGCGATGGACTTAGAGTTGTTGTTGATGTTAAAAAAGATGCCAATGCTCAAGTTGTTTTGAATACTCTTTACAAAAAGACAATGCTTCAACAAAGCGAAGGAATAATAATGCTTGCACTTGTTGAAGATAAGCCAAGAATATTAAACTTAAAAGAGATGTTGTATTACTATCTGGAACACCAAAAAGATGTTTTGGTTAGAAAAACAAAGTTTGACCTTAAAAAAGCCGAAGAGAGAATGCACATTGTAAAAGGTTTGGTAATTGCACTTGCACACATAGATGAGGTTATAAAAATAATTAAAGAAGCAGACGACAAAGAAGATGCAAGAGTAAAACTTACACAAAACTTTGAATTGGACGATATTCAGGCAAATGCAATACTTGAAATGAAATTGTCAAAACTCACAAGTTTGGAAGTTGAAAAACTTAATGAAGAATATAAAGACTTGGAAAAATTGATAGACGAATTGAACAGTATTTTATCGTCGGACAAAAAAGTTCTTGAAATTATTAGAAATAACCTTGAAGAAATTAAACAACAATACGGCGATGAAAGAAAAACAGAAATAAGTCATGACCTTGGCGACATAAACATTGCAGATTTAATAGAAAAAGAAGATGTTGTTGTTTCAATGACACACATGGGTTATATTAAAAGAATGAGCATGACTGAATACAAAACTCAAAAAAGAGGTGGCGTGGGCATAAGCGCACATAAAACAAAAGAGGAAGATTTTGTAGAAGATATATTTACAGCCTCAACTCATGACGATTTGATGTTTTTTACAAACAAAGGAAAAGTTTATACATTAAAAACATACGAAATACCAGAAGCACAAAGACAAGCAAAAGGCAGAGCAATAATAAATTTGTTGCCACTTGATTCTGGCGAAAAAGTAAACACAATTATTCCACTAAGTGGCTCAACAACAGACAATCTTGTTTTGGCAACAAAACTGGGCTTAATTAAAAAGACCAAAATGATAGAGTTTGCAAACATAAGAAAAAATGGAAAAATTGCAATTTCGTTAAACGAAGATGATGAATTAATTAATGTTATGATATCCAGTGGCGATGATGAAATATTAGTTGCGTCAAGCGATGGAAAGTGTGTGAGATTTAGCGAGCAAAAAGTAAGGGCAATGGGCAGAACGGCACAAGGTGTTAAGGCAATTAATTTAAGCAAAGGCGAACAGGTTGTAAGCATGACCATAATTAAGAAAGATGAAAAAGAATCACAAATTGTAACAATAAGTGCAAATGGTTATGGAAAACGAAATTTGGTAGATGACTTTAGACTAACAAGCCGAGGCGCAAAAGGCGTTAAAGCTGGTACATTTAATGAAAAAACGGGCAAACTAGTTGGCTTAAAACAGGTTAATATTGAGCAAGATTTGTTAATAATTGCCGATAATGGAGTAATAATTAGAACCCCAGTAAAAGACATTAGTTTAATTTCAAGAAACACGCAAGGAGTTAAAATTATGCGCCTTAAAGATGGTGCAAAAGTTGTTTGTTTGGCAACGGGTGAGCATGAAGAAGAAGAAAATCAAATTGAAAGCATAATAGAAGAAAATATAGAACAAATTCAGCAAGAAAATAAAGATTAATAAAATTTGACATAACGTACACAATATTATTATCATAAAAAAAAGGAGTGTTTATGAAAAAGGTAAATTGGAGTTTAATAATAACAATTTTGGCATCAATAGGGGCAGTGGCAAGTGTGATATTTATTGTTGTGCTTGCAAATAGTATGTTTATGAACGGAACAACGCAAACAAAAATATGGGGAATGATTGCTTTGGTTGTTGCCTTTGTAATTTGTTCTGCTTTAATTGGAGTTTTTGCAACTTTGTACAAAGCAAACAAAATGCAAAATTTGCAAAATAACCAATCTGTAGAAAATGAAACAAAATAAATCAATATACGCCATATTGATATCAACATGCGTATTTGTTATGATTTTTTCATTGATAATGATTGTTATGTGTGCGTTAAATCTTTCAAATGCTGACAATTTATCACAAACAATAATTCAAATAATTATGTTTTTAGTGTTGTTTTTGTTGGGTGGTGTTGGAATGGGTATTATAATTGCCATAAAAAAATCAACTACAAACACAACAAATTATGACAATCAAAAAAAAGAATAAAAAAAATCACTTAAAAAAGTGATTTTTTTTGTTAAGCAAAATGTCTTAAATTGTATAAATATGTAGAAAATAAAAATTAAGTGCATTTTTGATAAATAAATTTACAAATATGAATTGAAAATCAAAACTAAAATAAGTATAATACATTCACAAGGATAAATGTATGGAAAATATCAAAAGATTAATTTTACAAAACAATTTAATAAGTCAGGGCGACATAATTGGTGTTGGCGTAAGTGGTGGCAAAGACAGTATGGCACTTTTGTGTTATTTGCAAAATTTGTCTAAAGAACTAGATTTTGAAGTTGTGGCAATAACAGTAGACCATTCAATAAGAGAAAATGGTGTCAAAGATGCTCAGTTTGTTGTTGATTATTGCAAAAGCAACAACATTAGAGTATACAAATTTAAAATAGATGTTCCATTGCTTGCAAAAGAAAAATCTATGTCTTTAGAGAGTGCTGCAAGAGAGGGCAGATATGGCGTTTTTAAAACAATGTTGCAAAAACATGTTGTTGACAAAATTGCTCTAGCCCACCACAAAAGCGACCAAGCCGAAACAGTGCTTATGCATTTGTTTAGGGGCAGTGGCGTAACAGGATTAAAAGGAATGAACGTTGTAAGGGATAAAATATTTATTAGACCAATGCTAAATACCGACGAAAAACAGATATGGAAATATATTTTAAGTAACAATATTCCAACAGTTGAAGACGAAACCAATCAAGACAACGAATATTCAAGAAATTTAATTAGAAATGAAATTTTGCCCGTGATATTAAAAAGATGGCCAAACGCAATAAACGCAATAATAAATTTTAGTAATTTAGCAAGCGAAGACGATGATTACATATTAAGCCAAGTTCCAACAGACGCGTTTATTGTTGGGGAAAATGAAATAAAAATTCCACTAACGTATTTTTTGTATCCAAATCCAATAACAAGTAGAATGATATATAAAGCCTTGCATATGATAGGCGTAAACAAGGACATAGAAACTAAACACATTGAAATAATAAAAAATTTGGCAAAAAATGGGGAGAATGGCAAACGATTGGAGTTGCCATTAAAAGTTAGAATATTTAAAGAATATGACTACATAACGTTAACTAACAAACAAAAAAAAGAAACGCAATTTTTTGCAAAGCATAAATTGGGCACAGTTGTTGTTCCAAACTTTGGAAAAATTGCAATAAAAAAAGTAAATCAAGTGCAAAAAGATGAAAATTTGTATTATGACGCAGATAAAATACCCAAAACAGCAATTTGGCGATTTAGACAAAACGGTGATGTGTTTGAGAAATTTGGAGGTGGCACAAAAAAATTAAAAGATTATTTAATAGACAAAAAATGCCCAAAGAGAATAAGAGACTGTTTGCCAGTGCTTGCAGATGGAAATGAGATATACGCCATTGCAGGAATGGAAATATCAAACAAAGCAAAGGTGGATGAATTTTCAAAAAAAATATATCAAATAAAAGTGGAAAGAAATTAAATTAATATTGTAAAGTGCAAAAGTGCTTTTGCGCTTTTTTTAATTAAACAAAAAAATACGCATTTTGGTTAACAAACAAAGTGCTTTTGTGACAAAAAAACAACCTTTTGTGTGACAGTGTGAATGGTTTCAAAAAATTTTAAAATTTAAAAAAAAACACTTTAGTTTTGTTGACATAATTTTGGTGGTTTGCTATATTGATAGTGATTTGATAACAAATTGCTATCAAACCAAAGGCATACATAATTTGGTAGGCAATAAAAGAATTTAACACAATTTGTTGGGCATAAACTTAATTTCATATATAACACTTTATCTTTTATTGTTTTTAAGTTTGGTATAACTGCCAACAAAGGGGTCGCCACCTTGTATTGTTGACATTTATATATATATTTATAAATAAAGGAGATATTTATGAAAAGAAAAGTAAAATTATTTACATCAATAGCATCACTTTGCCTTGCAGTTGCACTCATGGCATTTGGTGTTTACGCTGCTACAAGTGCTACATATCATGTAACAAGTAGTGTTACTTACGCATCACAAGTTGCAGTAAAATGGACAGGAAAATATACAGTATTAAATGAAGCAGCCGTTCAAGATGAAGACCACACTGTTACAGGTGCTGAAGCAAGTTCAGCAGAAGAATGGTTAATAGGAGATGTTGCATTAACAGCAGTAAACAACTCAGTTACATATGAATTCACATGTACAAACAATGGTGGTGATGCCATTACTGTTACTGCTTCATCTGCAAAACTTTTTGGAGATGCAAACTTAAAAGTTGAAGCTCAATTTGGAAATACAAAATCAGAGCTTCCTGCACTTGCAGCAGTAACGGAATTAGAGGGGATGGAAGCAACTCTTACCGGAGGACAAATGTGTAAGTTAGTAATTGTTGTTACACTTAAAAACCCTGGTACAAGTGTTGGAACATTAGCAAATAGTATGGACATCACTTTAACTGCTGAAAAGGCTTAATGTTAACTAAAAACAAAAATGGCGATAAAAAAACACTTTGATTTTCAAAGTGTTTTTTTATGCTTTTTATTAATTTAATATACACCACAAATGTTATTGTTTAGTGTTTTTAATATTCGCACTTAGAAAGTATATAATTTTTAACATCTTTAATTTTAACAACATCTTGTTTCATTGTGTCTCTATCTCTAATTGTAACAGTGCCGTTGTTTAGTGTGTCATCATCAACTGTTATTGCAAATGGTGTTCCAATTTCATCTTGCCTGCGATACCTTTTTCCAATGCTTCCACTTTCGTCATAGTCGCACATAAAATATTTTGCAAGCAAAGTGTGCAGTGCTTTTGCTTTTTCGCCATGAGTTTTTTTGATAAGTGGCAACACGCACGCTTTGTATGGAGCAAGAAATGGTGCAAGTTTTAAAACCACTCTTGTTTCGCCATCTTCTAATTTTTCTTCTCTATAGGCGTCGCAAAGCACTGTTAACATAAGTCTGTCTGCACCAATGGAATACTCAACAACATATGGAATGTATTTTTCGTTTGTAATTGGGTCCAAATACATCATGCTTTTGCCAGAAAATTCTTGGTGTCGAGATAAATCATAATTTGTTCTGTTGTGAATTCCATTAAGTTCGCTCCAGCCAATAGGGAAGTTATATTGAATGTCACATGCGTTTTTTGCATAGTGAGCAAGTTTGTCATGGTCTTTAAATCTTAGTTTTGTTTGGTCAATGCCAAGCCCCACCAAAAAGTTCCATGCTTTTTGTTTGTACAAATTATAAAATTTTTCATCATCGCACTCTTTGCAAAAAAGTTGATGTTCCATTTGTTCAAACTCTATTGTTCTAAAAATAAAATTTCCAGGAGTAATTTCGTTTCTAAACGCTTTTCCAATTTGTGCAATCCCAAAGGGAACTTTTGCACGCATACTTCTTTGAACATTTAAAAAGTTTACAAATTCGCCTTGTGCAGTTTCTGGTCTTAAATATATTGTGTCGGTGTTGTCTTGTGTAACACCACGGCTTGTTTCAAACATAAGTTTAAATTGTCTAATTGGGGTAAAGTTATGTTTTCCACAAACAGGGCAGGCTATTTTGTGCTCTTCAATAAAATTTTCCATTTCTTCGTTTGTCATTTTGTCAACTACAACGCCATCAATTTTGTGTTTAGAGCAGTAGTTTTCTATTAAATTATCGGCTCTATGACGAGTTTTACATTCCTTGCAGTCCATTTTTGGGTCGCTAAATGATGTTGTGTGTCCACTTGCCTCCCAAACTTTTGAATTCATTAAAATTGCGGCGTCTACTCCAAAAGAATTTTCGCTTTCTTGAACAAATTTTTTCCACCATGCGCGTTTAATGTTGTTTTTTATTTCAACGCCAACTGGACCATAGTCCCATGTGTTGCCCATACCTCCGTAAATTTCGCTACCTTGAAAAATAATTCCCCTAGATTTACACAAACTTACAATTTTATCCATTGTTACGTTGTTATTTTCCATGTTTTTTTATTAATTTCTCCTTATTAATTTGTTTTAAAAACAAAGTTATTATTATAAAATTAAAGCAATAATAATTTAAAACTTTTTGTTTGTTTTGTCAATTATATACAATTAAAAAACGCCCAACGTTTAATTTTATTAAAATTAATAGACGAAATTAATCTTAAATGTTATCATATATTACATAAGGAGATTTTATGAATAGAAAAAAACTTCAATTAGGACTAATGTTTGGCGTGTTTTTTGTTGCTTATTTAACTGTTTTGTTTTTGGTTGCCAAAACATTTTACACATCTTTTTGGGTGTCGTTTATTTTTGTTGTTCTTGCTTTTATTTTTACAACAATCGGTTTTTTCTTTGTTTCAAACGAACAGCGAAAAAAACAAGTTGTTGGTATGCCTGTTACGGTTATGACGGCAATGTATTTTGTTGTTGAATTTATTTTGGGAACAATATTAATGTTTTTTGATATTCAATTTGTTTGGAGTTTTGTTCCACAATTTATTTTGTTTGTTTTGTTTATTTTGTGTTTCATTCCTGCAATGCTTAGCGAAAATAATTACAAAACAACAAATGAAAAGGTTGAAAAAATAGATGTTAAGCGCGAAATAGAAAATGCAAAAACAGAAGGTGACAATAATAAATAATTTTTAAAAAAAAGTGTTTTAAAATAGCAAAGCAAAATTTGTTTTGCTATTTTTATTTTGCTATTGAAATTAAATAATTATTGTGTTAAAATGCTAATGAAAACAAATAATAATTTACAAAGCCACAAGTTGGAGGTACGCGAGTGAACTGTAAATACTATACAAAAATTTGTGCAAGATGTAAAAAAAGTGATGACTATATTGTTTTTGATAGAAATTGCACAACTGATTACAATCTTGAAAATTATGAAAATTATGTAAATTTTGATTTACAACAATGTCCATTTTGTGGATATATTTCTGATGACATTGAAAAAGGTTACACAAAGCAAACAGAAGAAACAATAAAGTCAAAAGAATATGAATATCTTTATAAATATTCTTATTTGCAACCAAGTCAAAAGGCTATAAATAAAAATTTTTTAGTTTCGTATCCTGCCAATTTATATGAATGTTATTCTTTAGTTTTATTTAATAATAAAGACTATAAAAACGCAACAAGGGCTTTGTTTAAAACTGTGCTTTTAAAAGAAACTCTTGTAAACAGATTTACACATCAAATGGAAGAAGACATTGAAGATTTAACAAATGAAGAAATAGCTCAGTTTAAAAGTTTAATCAAATCATTAAACGACAGCATATACAAAAATATTGAAACTATTTTAAACATGTCAAAAAATTTTGAAAATGATATTTTTACAAATTTAATATATATAGAGTGCCTAATTAAATTAAACAAAATGCAACATGCAAATCAATTACTTACAAAACTAAAATCTAAATTGAATTGCGATTTATTAGCTTACTTGCAAAATAAAATTAACTAAGGAGAAAATATGAAAGAATACGCTTTTGTTGATTTGCATATACACACTGTTCATTCTTATGAAGACGGAGCAGATTTAAAAGTTGAAGAACTTTTAGATATATTATCTGCTATGGCAGAAAAAGAGGATAAGGACATTTGTTTTTCAATAACCGACCATGAAAATATTTTGGGTTGCATTGAAGCATATAATCTCATTAAAAGCAATCCGCAAAAGTATTCAAGGCTTAAATTTATTCCGGGCATAGAGTGCAACACAAGTTTAAAAGATTTGGAATTAAACTCAGAAGGTCACTCAGTTTTTAGAAAATGCCATTTGCTTGCCTATGATTATAATTTAAACGATAAAAACCTTTTATCTTATTCAAAGATATCCCACCTTACAGTTTCAGAAAATGGCAAAAAGTCAATAATTGGAAAATTAATTATTAGTGCCAAAAACAAACTTGAAGAGTTGCACAACGAAGAAATTCCGTTTAATTATTTATTAGACTGTTGTAATTTTAGCACTTATGATGATGTAAGAAATGTTTTTTTGAATATATGTTCAAAGTATTATCAAGAAGATTTTAACGCGCTTAGCAAACAATTAAATGATGAATTTCCACCACAGTTTAATGTTGGAAAAAATGCTTTGGCAAAAGGTAAAGTAAGCATTTTGCAATTAATAAGAATGATAAAATCTGCAGGTGGAAAAGTTGGAATTGCGCATGGAAAAACCATTGACATGAAAAATGTTTCAAAAAAAGATTTAGACTTTTGCGTTTTTCAAAAATTTGTTGAAACATTACAAGACAAATCAAACAACGCTTTGGATTTTGTTGAATTATTTCATAATTGCAATATGTCACGTTACATTTTTTCAAAAATTTACGAAACGGCAAAAAAATACAATTTATACTTAACTGTTGGCTCCGATTTTCATGGAACTCGTTTGCATCCAGATGCTGGAATTTCAAAATATTTTAGCCGGTCATTTAACTATTTTGCAAATGAAAGAAATTCAAACAACGCCGAAATTGAAAGCAGTAAAACGTGCTTAATAACCGGCTTGCCATTTGTTGACGACACAATAAACAAACCAAAGGTGTCTTACAATAAGCAAGATTTTATTTGCAGAGGTCCATCAAAAGAGCAGTTGTCATATCAAGACGCTTTACAAATTTTAGACAAAGCAAAAATTTGGGAAATGCAAGAAAAGTACAAAGCGACAGAACAAAGTGCGCCAACAGCAAACAAAATGTCCTTTAAAGAAAATGAAACTTGCAATATAGAAAAAAATAAACAAAAAAATATTCAACACAAAAAAGGTGAAAAATATATAAATTACAAAAAAGATAAATATATTAAAAATTACGACACAAAAGACCTTAAAAATAATGGCAAAAAATATAAAACTAAAAAGAAATTTAACAAAAATATGAAATATGACGAAGAAAATTGTTACTATTAACAAAAACAGTTGACACGTCGCTATAAATGTGATATTCTTATCCCGTTAATTAAATAATGTCCTTTTCCAAAGACAGCAAGTGAATTTTCGTAAACAACATTGTGTTGTGCTTGCCGAGGCAAAGTTTAGATTGGTGTTTGAGTCCTTTCGGCTTGCTTTGGCCTAAAGGATTTTTTAATTAAAACATACAAATCTAAAAAGGAGGGCAAAAATGAGTGCAAATTTAAAAGCAAAACAAGAGCTTGTTGAAGAAATAAAACAAAAACTTCAAAAAGCAAAAACAGTTGTTTTTGTTGATTATCGTGGTCTTACAGTTGCACAAGACACAAAACTTCGTGCTGACTTTAGAAAAAGTGGCGCAGAGTATAAGGTTTACAAAAACAGGCTTGTTTTAAGAGCGTTAAACGAACTTGGATACACTGGTTGCGAAAGTCAACTAGAAGGAACAAACGCAGTTGCATTTGGATATGATGACGAATTGGCACCTGCAAAATTAGTGTTTAACATGTCTAGCGATAAATGTGAATTCCCAATTAAATTTGGTATTTACAACAATTCGCTTGTAGATGCAGAAGCTGTTAAAAAACTTGCTAAAATACCATCAAGAGAAGTATTGCTTGCTCAACTTGTTGGCATGTTATCTTCACCTATGAGAGGTTTGGCTGTTTGTTTAAAAGCTATTGCAGATAAAAAATAAAAAAATAAAAAAGGAAGTGAAAATTATGGCAGATTTAAATAAATTTGTAGAAGAAGTTAAAGGTCTTAGTGTTGTTGAACTTAATGACCTTGTAAAAATGTTAGAAGAAGAATTTGGCGTTAGTGCAGCTGCAGCAGTTGTTGCAGGTGGAGCACAATCAGGCGCAGCAGCTCAAGCCGAAGAAAAAACAGAATTTACTGTTGTTTTAAAAGAAGCTGGCGCAAACAAAATTGCTGTTATTAAAGCAGTAAGAGAAATAACAGGTCTTGGACTTGGAGAAGCAAAAGCAGTTGTTGATGGAGCTCCTGCTAATGTTAAAGAAAATGTTCCAGCAGAAGAAGCAAAAGCAATGGAAGCAAAACTTAAAGAAGCTGGCGCAGTTGTTGAACTTAAATAATTTAGCGATTAAAGATTTGTATGTAAAAAAAATACTGGTTTGTCCAGTATTTTTTTATTGCAAAACGTATTTACTTGTTTTTATTGACACAATTGTTCATATTTTGTATCCTATATCTAGGAGGGAATATATGAAAACCAAAAAACTTGTTTTAAATATTTTTGCTTTGCTTGGGCTTGTTCTTTTAATTTTGCCAATGTTTTTAGCAATGTATGCACCTTCAATTATTGCAAATGGCGAAATTACAAAATTATTCACTATTAAAATTTTTGGTGATTGGGGGCTTGCACAACCGGATAACCTGTTTTTTGCAACACTAACTGATATCTTTGCAGTTGTAATGCTTTGCTTTGCTGCAACATATTTAGTTTTGTTTATTTTACAACTTTTAAATGTTGGAAAAGATAAAACTTTAAACAAAGTAAAAAAGTTGTTAGCAGTTTTAACTTTAATTTTAACAATTTTAAGTGTGGCAACTTTTGTTGTATTTGCGGTTAGCAACACCACAACTTCTGATTTTATTAAAACAACAAGCACAGTTCTTCCACAAGCAGGTTCCATTTTGATGGTTGTTGGTGGATTGGTATTTAGTGTTTTTGGCATGGTTGCAAGCAAGAAAAAGTAAAATTTATTTTTTAAAAAGACGAATTTAGTTTCGTCTTTTTTTATTTAAAATATATACTTTAATGATTGATTTTTAAGTGTCTTGTTGTTATACTATTTTGTAATTAAGCAAAGGAGATGAAATTATGCAAAACAGAACACACAACGCTGGAGAATTAAGACTTAAAAATGTTGGGGAATGTGTTAAGCTTGTTGGTTGGCTAGAAAATGTTAGGGTGGTTAGTAAAAATCTTATGTTTTTAGTTCTTAGAGATTTTTATGGAAAAACTCAATTGGTTGCAGATACTCAGGATATTATTGAGCAAGTAAAACTTATAAACTGTGAGTCAACAATTTCTGTTGAGGGCGAAGTTAGAGAAAGAATTTCAAAAAATCTTAAAATGGAAACTGGAGATATTGAAGTTGTTTGTAAAAAACTTGAGGTTTTGGGCAAGTGTAAATATAACGAACTTCCTTTTGAAATTAATCATTCAACTCAAGTGGACGAAAATTTAAGATTAAAGTATAGATACCTAGATTTAAGAAATCCAGAGGTAAAAAATAAAATTATTTTAAGAAGTAAAATAGTTGCAGAAATTAGACAAAGGATGATGCAAGAAAATTTTTTTGAAATAACAACACCAATACTTACAAGTTCATCACCAGAAGGCGCAAGAGATTACTTAGTGCCTTCAAGAAACTATCCTGGAAAGTTCTATGCTTTGCCACAAGCTCCACAGCAATTTAAACAGCTTCTTATGACATCTGGGTTTGATAGATATTTTCAAATTGCACCTTGTTTTAGAGATGAAGATGCAAGACAAGATCGTTCTCCTGGAGAGTTCTATCAGTTGGATATGGAAATGGCTTTTGCAAATCAGGCAGACGTATTTAGTGTTATAGAAAAAGTTTTGCCTCCGGTGTTTGAAAAATATGGCAAATTTAAAAAAGCATCAAAAGCGCCTTTTGTTAGAATTGCTTACAATGATGCGCTTGAAAAATATGGCTCAGATAAGCCAGACTTAAGAATTGATTTACAACTAAGCGATGTTACTCAGTTGTTGCAAGATACTGCTTTTGAACCTTTTAAAAACAAAACTATTAAGGCTGTAGTTGTAGATAATTTTTTTGAATCAAGAAAATTTATTGAAAATTTAATTGCCGATATTGAAGTTCAGGCTCAAAATAAAATTTACTGGTTTAAAATTGATGAAAATAATCAGTTGGTTGGAGGAATTTCAAAATTTCTCGTAGACATTCAAACTGATTTAATTAATAAATTAAAATTAAAAGCCAATACTGTTGTTTTTGTAACAGCAGGGGATAAAAAAACAGCGCAAAAATCTGCAGGCATTGTAATTAAAAAAGTTGGATACAGCGTAAAAGGTCATATTGACAAAGAACAATATGCTTTTTGTTGGATTGTAGATTTTCCTATGTATGAAATAGGCGAAGAATCGGGAGAAGTTGAATTTTGTCACAATCCTTTTTCCATGCCACAAGGTGGGTTGGAAGTTCTTGAAAAAGCTCAAAAAGACAAGCAATTTGCCTTAACCGTAAAGGCTTACCAATATGATTTGGTGTGCAATGGCGTGGAACTCTCTTCTGGTGCTGTACGCAATCACGATCCGGAAATAATGTTAAAAGCTTTTAATATTGTTGGTTTAGGCGAAGAAGACGTTAAACAAAAATTTCCTGCTCTTTATAACGCTTTCTCTTTTGGACCACCACCTCATGCTGGAATAGCTCCGGGTATTGACAGAATGGTTATGCTTTTGTTGGGTGAAGAAAATATAAGAGAAATAATTGCTTTCCCTATGAACAAAAAAGCCCAAGATATTTTAATGGGAGCTCCAAACGAAGTATCTAAAAAGCAATTAGATGAAGTGCATATTCAAATAAAAAATAAATAAAACAGTTTGAAGGGCTAACACTTTTCAAACTAGCAGAATAATTAAGAGTATATCAAAACAAGTATATACTCTTTTTATTTATAAAAATGGCAAAAATTCACAAAACAAGAATTAGTCAAAAAATAGGTTAAAAAGTTTTGAGTAGCAAAAATTTTTAACCCTTGACAAATGATTGCTTTAGAAAACAATCTAAAAGAGAAATAATGAGCCGTTATTTCTCTTAACTGGCCAAAGAAGAAATTGAATATATGGCAAAAGAAAAGCAAGAGTTGTGTTAGATTTACAAACAAATCTTGCTTTTCGCCTTTAAATTATTCTTTTAATCGTGTGTTTGTCTTTCGATGGAGCGAAGCGACACCGACTTGGACAAGCACTCGCCAAAATCCCACTTTTAGTTAAAAACTATAATTTTTATATAGATTGATAATATTTAATTTTTTCTTTAAAGCATACTTCATTGCGATTTTTGCTCCACTTATATACCGTTTAGTATCTACATAGCATATTAGTGTATCACAAGTATCTATCATTTGTTGGTTGCTTACTATAATTTGTTTTTTAAAATACACTTTTTCAATATCATACATAACAGTTTGCACATCATTATATGGTATAAATTTTTTATCTCCAAAAATTTCGTCGTGTTCTATTATTGGCTCTATTGTTTTAAAGCTTGTAATTACAACTTCTATTTCAATATATTTATAAATGTTTCTTAATTGTCGGCAAACACTTAAAGCTAGTTTGTCAAACTCTCCATGAGTTCCCATTGTAAAACATTTATAACCATTTTTAATTTTTTCTTCAATAAGATTATAAAGTCTTTTTTCTATTTCACTATATTTATAAACATTTCTATGTCCTATAAAACATATTTTTTTATTCATATCTTCTCCAGTATAAAAATTAGAAATTTTAATAATATTTTTTATGTAACATTATTTACTAGGCATATCTGTTACATAATAATATCGTAACACATTTTCCTATAAAATGTTTAAAGAAAAAAACATTTTTTTTGCTTTTAATAAACATTGGAGAATAAATGAAAGCTTTTATAGACAACTTAAAAGAATTAATTTCTGAAACTAACAAATCATTAAGGCAATTAGCAGAAGAAAGTGGAGTATCTGCTATGCAATTTAGTAGATATTTAAAAGGTTCCATACCAACAATTAAAGTAACGTTAAAAATAGCAAAGTATTTTAATTGTTCATTAGATTATTTATTTGGGTTAAGCGAAGACAAAAAGACCAATAAATTCAAAACATTTGATTATGATATAAGCAAATTTCTTGAAAACTATAATAAGTTATTAAACGAAAATAACATTACTCATTTTAAATTTATGAAAAGTAGCGAGTTTGATGAAAGTATTGTTAGACATTGGAAATCTGGTTCAATTCCTAGACTGGATATTGTCTATTACATTGCGAAAAATTTAAATGGTTCAATAGATGATTTAATAGGTCGTTTTTAATTTTATAAATAGTATGAAAATAGCAAAGTTCTTGGCCTATTATTTTATACAAATATAAAAAAGAACTTTACAATTTTAGTTCTTTTTTACAAGTTTCAAAATGGGCTAATCTTGAAACTGTTTTTTTATAGTAAATTTTGCAAATAAATTAATTTTAAAATAAAAATAAACTATTTTTTACATTTTTTGTAATATTATATTAAAAACAAAAATAATTTTTACAGCATTTTTTATAATAAATAATGAAACTTATCACAATATTATTTTTATAGAATTAACATTATATTTTTTTATTTTCAACAAAATTTAGGACGATTCTACTAAAAGTTGAGATGAAATTTGCCCGTTTAGGCTTTTTATATGCTATACTAATAACAAATAAAGGAGGAAGCCATATTGAAAAATTATGGTCAATTAATTGCAAAGTTAAGAAAAGAAAAGGGCTTAACACAAGAACAACTAGGCAAACAATTAAATGTGTCATATCAAGCTGTGTCTAAATGGGAAAACAATCTTTCTGAGCCAGATTTGGAAACCATAGAAAAATTGTCGGAAATTTTTGGAATTAGTTTAACAGAATTTTTTGGCATGGCCAGCAATCAAAATAAAACACAAAACATAAACTTAGAAAAAGAAAATGTTAAAAGTATTAAAAAATCAAATATTTTTAACACAATAAAAACAAAACCATGGTATTTGGCAATTATTTTGGGAATATGTATCATTATTTTAAGTTTTTGTGCTTTTTTTACTCCCAATAAATATTCTAGTAGCAAAATATATAGCATGGTGGATCCTGCTGTTTTTTGCATTACAGCCCAAAACGATGTTGTTCAGCAAGCTGGCTCGGGCTTTTTTATAAACAACAAAGGATTGGCTGTAACAAACTATCATGTTATTAAAGATTGCACTAGTGGGAAAATTCAATTAAATAACGGCAAGGTGTACAATATAAAAAGCCTTGTTGGTTGCGATGAAAAAAAAGACATAGCAATTATACAAATTGACATAAAGAAATCTCCAGTTGCAAAACTTGGAGACAGTAATAAAATATCGGTTGGCGATGTTGTGTATGCCATTGGATATCCAGAATCTTTTGTGTTGGGGAGCGCAGACAGTACATTTACACAAGGAATTATATCTAAAATTTCATATGTTTATCAAGGAAACACATACATTCAAACAACTGTTGACATGACTAGGGGAAACAGTGGTGGAGCATTGATAAATGAGCAAGGAAAGGTTATTGGAATTACAAGTGCAATGCTTACTGATGGACAAATTAATTATATGAATATGGCCATTCCAATAAACAAAATTAACGATGTTGAAAGAAACATAAACAGCACATTAGAAAGATACCACACAAGACACAAAATTTTTACTTTTTGCAGTGACGGACAAACAATTTACACACAAAATTTTATTCGTGGTGAAAAGGTTACAAGAATTGATGACCCTGAAAAAACAGGTTATGCTTTTGACGATTGGTACACAGACACAACTTTTTCAGAAAAATTTGATTTTGACCAACCAGTTGAAGATAGTACATCTTGTTATGCCAAATGGATTCCAAATAAATATATAATAAGGTTTAATTCAAATGGAGCAAGTGGGACTATGGATGATATTATAGCAACATATGATGTCTGGGTCGCATTGCCACAACTTGCGTTTTTAAATGAGCATTATGAATTTAAAGGCTGGCAAATTGAAGGAAAAAGTGATTTAATTGCAGATTGTCAAAATGTTTTAAATCTTTCAGAAATAAACAATGACTTAATTGTTTTAACTGCAGTTTGGGAAATAGAAAATTACACAATTCAATTTGATGGCAACAATGCAGATTCTGGGCAGATGGATAGCATAACATTAAATTATGACCAAATTGTAACCTTGCCTAAAAATCAATATTCAAAAAATGGATATTTATTTAATGGGTGGTTATATAACAATAATATTTATCAAGATGAAGAAGAAATTTCTAAACTTTTAGGAACAAAAGGGACAATAGTTTTAACTGCTCAATGGAACCCTATAAAATACAAAATTATATTTGCTTTTGATGGGCTTACTTCGTATGAACAAGAATTTACATATGACAAAGCAGAAAATCTTATCTCAAATCAATTTACAAAAGAATTTTATCATTTTAATTATTGGACAGAGTCAATAACAAATAAAATTTATTATGATGAAAGCCAAATTTTGAATCTATCAAACCAAAACGATGCAGTTTTAATATTTAATGCTTGCTTTTCTGAAAATTATTATACTTTAAGATACAATCCCGACAAAAATGTTGATTTAGAAAATTCATTCACACAAAGAATATTATATTCACAAGAGGGAACGATAAGTGCTCCGATATCGTCTTTTTCAAAACTTGGCTATGATTTTACAAATTGGATAAGCGATGACAATAAAGTTTATCAAATAGGTGACACGTTTTTAAAATTGTCGCCATTAAATGGTGACATAATTGATTTATTTGCGTGTTGGGAAGAAATAAAATACACAGTTTGCTATAAGTATCCATTAAAGACAGGTGTAAAATATACGAACATTGGAATTAAGTCCTATGAAGAAGAATTTGTGATAATTGAACCTGAGTATGTAGACGACGGATATGAATTTAGTTTCTACAATGTATATTATACATACACTTTTTACCCTGGAGATACAGCCAAAAGGTTGGCGACAAGCAACAACGATACTATTTATATAACAGCACAATACACACCTAAAAATTATACCATAAAATTTAATGGCAATGGAGCAACATCTGGAACAATGGAAGATGTAATTGCAACATTTGATGAACCTGTTAGCATTTTAGAAAATCAATATTCAAAAAATGGTTACACCTTTAAAGGTTGGGAATATAATGGTCAAGAATATTTAACAACAGATTTGGGAGTTCTTATAACAGAATATCAAGAAGAAGTAGTTTTAAATGCAATTTGGATAAAAGATTTAAACGGCGAAGGAACAATTGATAATCCATACAAAATATCCACATTACAAGATTTGCAAAAATTTAAAATCTTGGCAGACATTCATCACTATAAAAATAAATATGTTTCATTACTTAATGATATTGATTGTGAATTTAATAAAATAGAATCCGTAGATTTTGAAGGTTTCTTTGACGGACAAAATCACAAACTTATAAATGTAGACTATGCAAATGGAAAGTTGTTTAATTCAAATTTAAATCTAATAAAAAATTTAGGAATAGAAAATATAAAAATTGAAATAACAAACACAGATTCAACAAAAGCAATAAACATTTCAGGGTTGGTATATCATAATTCAGGTTTAATTTCAAATTGTTATGTAAAGGGAACAATAGACATTACTACCAACAGTAACATACAATTTTTTGGATTAACTGGCACTAATGGTCAAAGTGGATTGTATAATATTGGATATGTTCAATATTGTTACACCGATTTGCAAATCAATATTTTGGCAACCGAAAATATAGATTATTGTCTTGTGTATGGAATTGGAGTTAATTCTGAATATTTATATCAAAATGAAAAAAATTATAACTATAGCATAATAAAGTTAAATGCAGAGTTTAAAGATGTATCAAGTTTAAAAGTTACCATTTTTAGTAACGTAAGCGAAAGTTCGTTTGCAGAAGTAAATTATAATATTCAAGCCGAAAATGTAGAATGGTATGACTTTGCGCAAACTGTAGCGTACTATTCAGATAATAGTGAAATAAAAGTGTACATAGGTGGAAAATCTGTTCCAAAACTTGTTGAAACAAAAACTGAGGAATCAAATTTAAAAAACAAATTGTGGATGGAAGAAAATTTGTTTACTCAGCCAAACAGTTGGATTTATGATGGAATAAATTACCCAGTTCCATCAACTAGCATCAATGCTATTTTAATTAACAGTCAGGAAGAATTTATAGCCTTGTCAAATAGAAATTTATATAGTAACTACATTTTAAATTGCGACATAGATTTAAGTGGCTATCCATTTTTTAATATTCAAGCAAATTACGGCGTGTTTGATGGTAATGGGCATAAAATTCTAAATTACGCTCCAAAAGAAAACGAAAATGTTAAAATATATGAACATGGATTGTTTATTCAAAACTTTGGAATTATAAAAAACTTGAGCGTGGAAAATTTAAATATAGAAATATATTATAACCATGATGTTAAATGTGCAGGCATAGTTATTGAAAATTTTGGAACAATAAACAGCTGTTGTGTTAAAGGCGTAATAAAATCAAATTGGAAAAGCAGCATAGTTGGAGGAATAGCAGCGATATCTCATGGTGGTAAAATTATAAATTGTTACACAGATTGTGAGCTTGATGTTTGTACAACAGAAAATGCTTATTCCGAAAAAATGTCCGACATGTACGTAGGTGGAATTTTGGCAATGGGTGATGGCTATATAGAAAGTTGTTATGTTAAAAACTATGTAAAAGCAAAAGCTCATTATGCACAAGGGAATATAGTAAGTGTATATGGAATATCTGGTGGCACGGGCTTAGTTAAAAATTGTTTCATTTTTTCAGATGTAACAATTACTCAATATAAATCACAAGGATTTGAATATATTATTGGAGCATACAGTGTTGAGTATGAAAATTGTTTTGCGTATGAATGGCAATCGGTTACAAAATTGTCAGAAACAGTATCAACTGGAGATGTATCATTTGAAGAATTATGTTCAGAACAATTTTTACAAAATTTAAATTTTGAAAAATTTGTTTCAATAGATAATTTAGAAATAAATCAATGTGCAGTTTGGATAATTACAGAAGAAGACTTGCCTACTTTATGGTTTGAAAACTAGGAGAATAAAATGAAAGTTTCAATAAAAAATGAACAAACAAAAAATAAAAACCTTGAATATGAAGAAAATTTTTGGACTGGCAAAAAAACAATAACATATGATGGAAAAATTTTAACAAAAATAAAAAGAAATCTGTATGAACTAAAAACAGACGTAAATGCCGAAAAAATTGAAGTAAAAGGAAATCAACTCATTGGCGTCACAATATTAATGTTTAATAATCAAATTGAAATATGTAGAAAACTATTTTGGTATGAAATTTTACTTGGCATAATAGTTTTTATTCCATGTGTTTTGTTTGGTGCAATAGGTGGTGCAATAGGTGGTGCTTTGGGTTTTACCAATTTAACAATTATAAAAAATATAGATAAAGTTTTGTGGAAAATTGTTATCTCTGTTGAATTTGCAATTGTTAGTGTATTGCTAAGTTACTTATTTGCTGTTATAATTTTTAAAGTCTTTACGCTTATATAAATACAATAATCTAAAATACAAATCTAATTTATTGATTTGTATTTTTTTAAAGTACAACTACAAAAAAATAGGCAAGTCATTTCTTGACTTGTCTAATGCTTGCCGCAAACGTATCGGCAAATGCTAAATACTTTTATTTATAAAAATTTATGGTGCTCCCAGAAGGACTCGAACCCTCCTCAATGGTTCCGAAGGGGCGACCTAAAAATGTTGCGAGTTCAACTTTTCATATCATATTTTATCATAAAATATCATATCAAAGATCTCTCAATCCCTTTATTTGTCAGCATTTTCGCCACTTCATCTCATCAAACAATATTATGCAATACAAACACGAAAAAATACAACACAAAACACCCCATTTGCAAAAATTTTGCATTTTTCTTGCAAAAATTTGTAATAAATTAAAAATAGTTGTAAATTAAAAAAATAATTGTTATAATTGACATAAGTTAAACGATTTCCCGAGGGAATCGTATTTATACTAATAATATGACGGTGTAATATGAGAAAAAAATTTATTGATAACATATATATGAAGGAAGTTCTTGATAAAAAATGGTATATCGAAAAAGATAACAAGTTTAATGGATATATTGCTTTAAAATATATTAAAGAAATTTCTAAACCATTAAAAGCATTTAGTAATGGGAAACAATATATAGGATTAGATAAAGGTTATTCTATACTAGAATATGTCCCATTAGATAGAAAATATAATTGTAGAATCTTCTTCGATAGATTAAATAGACCTTTATGTTTTTATTTTGACATAAATAATGGCTCTGGAATTGAAAATAATATACCTTGGTATGATGATCTATATTTAGATGTAACTATGGAATGTCCTGTTATTACTGAAATTGGCTACTATATCCACCTTGATGATGAGATTGAATTAAAAATGGCAAAGAAAGAAGAGATAATAGATGAAAAAACTTATAATGAAGCTTATAAAACTGCAATAGATCTAATGCATGAACTTAGGGAACAGAAAAATGATATTGTCAACAGATGCCAATTTGATTTATATAGAATAAAAAATTTATTACATTTAAATTAACAAATTAAAAATTTTTATATCTCCATAATATATTTGTAAACTAAAATAATAAATATTCTTAAATTAAACTTAAATATAAAATGTTTTAGAAATTTTTAAAATTAGCTAATCATTTTATTTTCTATCAGTTGTATTTTCTTTTTGCAATAAAATTAGTGTATTAAATAAAATATTGAACTACCAGACTATCTGGTGGGTTTTTGTTAATACAAAAAAATCAACGACATATAAAATCGTTGAATCCCTTTATTTATGAGGGTTTTATGGTGCTCCACGAGGGATTCTAACCCCCAACCTTTGGTTCCGAAGGGGCGACCTAAAAATGTCGCGAGTTCAACTTTTCATATCATATTTTACCATAAAATATCATATAAAAAATCTCTCAATCGCTTTATTTATTGGCATTTTAACCACTTCATCTTATCAAATAATACTATACAATACAAACACGGAAAAATACAACACAAAACAACCAATTTGCAAAAATTTTGCATTTTCCCTGCAAAAATTTGTAGCAGTGATAATGTAAATATAAAAATGTATGTTATAATTAAACAAAAATACGTTGGAGGATTCTATGTATGATTGTAGATTGTTAGGTCAAACAGAATATGTTAGTAAAAAAATGATTGAATATTTGTTTGATAAAAGTGATGAAATTTCATTTTTATTATGTCATTATGACCAATTAGATAAAACGCCTTTATTTAAATTTGAACCTTTCAAAATAATTGCTACCATTAATTTTTGGGATATGGAAGGTTATGTGTTTTATTTTAATGTAAATAGTAATATAAAAGAGTATTTTTTAAATATTGCAGATTTGGAATGCTATATTCCAACAAGCGATGGAAATGTTTTTGAAAATTTAACACTGTATAAAAATAAAAAAGTTATATTTTCTGTTTGTAATCATGAACAAGATATTTATATCGATGCAAGCATAAGAGATGAAATGGAACGCTTTTATAAAGATGTTGTTAAAACTGATATTGTTTTTAAATTTACAAAAGCAAAGTATTTAAATTTACAAAAACATAAAGATTTTAGCCAAAAAGAAATTACCATATTATATGATTTGCATAGTTATGTTGAGCAAGCAAAACAATCTTTTATTTACAAAGTTCCAGAATATGAATGTCATGAAGAACAATACAAATTTTTGGTTAAAAAGTATATGCCTAAATATATATATTTTAAATTAGAACAATTAACAAATTTTTCTACATATGAGACAATTTTAACTAATTTGCCAAACAACTTTTTTAACGTGCTTTTTTATTATTATAACATTGACGAATTTCTATAATTTTTTAAATATTAAAATAATATAATTGCTTATATATTAGCAATTAGTTGACATTATCGTATAAAATTGCTAAAATATGAGCATTATGAAAGAGATGTATGATATTAATGATTTTGTTTCTGTTCCAACAGAAAGTAAAACAACTAAGAATTTAGTTGAAAGATTTAAAAAAAGAAGAAAGGAATTAGGTATTTCACAAAAGGACTTGTCAGTTAGGTCTGGGGTTTCTTATGCAAGCATTAGAAGATTTGAAGAAGCAGGCGAAATATCTTTAACTTCCTTAATTAAACTAGCAAATGCCATTGATTGTTTAAATGATTTTGATGCTTTGTTTAAAAATGCTAAGATTTCATCTTTGAAGGAGTTATGATGGAAATTCAAAATGTTAAAAAGCTTGTGGTAAAATATAATGGATCAATCGTTGGTTATTTGGCAGAACTTGAAGATAATAAAATAGGTTTTCAGTATGATGAGGAATGGATTAAAACAGGATTTTCCATTTCTCCATTTTCTTTGCCACTTTCAAATAAAGTATATATAAATGAAAAATTAACTTTTAATGGATTGTATGGTGTTTTTCAAGATAGTTTGCCAGATGGTTGGGGTGAACTATTGTTAAATAGAATGTTATCTAAAAAAGGAATAAATCCTAATAAAATATCTCCACTTACAAAACTAACACTTGTTAGTGGAAATGGCCTTGGTGGACTTTCATATGAACCTTGCCAGACACAAGAAGAGAGTGAAATAGACTTTGATTTAGATGAAATCGCAAAAGAAGCACAACAGGTACTAGAAGATGAAAGTATAGATATAGATTTAGACAAAATTTATAACCTTGGTGGAAGTTCTGGTGGTGCTAGACCAAAAGCACATATAAAGATAGACAACGGCTATTGGATTATCAAATTTCCTTGCATTATAGACCCAAAGAATGTTGGAGAACAAGAATACAAAACAAATAAACTTGCAAAAGAATGTGGTATAAATGTTAATGAATTCAAGTTGTTTAAATCTAAAATATGTTCAGGTTATTTTGGAGCTAAAAGATTTGATAGAAAAGAAGGTAAACGAGTTCATATGATTTCTCTATCATCTCTGCTTGAAACAACCCATAGAATACCAAATTTAGACTATATGCACTTGTTTCAAGTGATACAAAACATTTGTGTAGATAAAAACGATATTATAGAGGCGTATAAAAGAATGTGTTTTAATGTTTTGTATGGCAACAAAGATGATCACGGCAAAAACTTTTCTTTCTTATATGATGAAGATAAAAAAGGCTATGTTTTGTCCCCAGCATACGACTTAACAAAAACACCAAGTAAATTAGAACACGAAATGACTGTTAACGGCAATGCCAACCCAACCAAAGCAGACTTGTTAAATATCGGCAAACAATTAAAGCTCTCAACTAATCTTTGCAATGAAATAATTGAGGAGATATTAAAAGTGATTGTATAGATAAATGTTTATCTTTCTGCTTATATATTGTAAATTAAAAAAATTAAAAAGATAAATGAAAAGGATATTTAAGGTACAAAAAGGAGAATGTATGAAAAATTATGAAATTTTATCTAAAAATTGCAAAATATGTTGGATTGATAATTTTAAGTTAAAAGAGGGAAAATACACACAAGTAAGTGGATATATTTTTAATGATAAAAATCAATTACTTGTTGTGAAAGGTGGCAAAACGTGGACTGTTCCAGGTGGTCATCCTGAACAAGGAGAAACACAAGTTGAAAAACTTGAGAGAGAGATTATGGAAGAGGCAAGTGTAACAATAAAAGACATTAAATATTTGGGTGCAGTTGAAGTTGTTGAAAATGGTGAGACTTATTATCAGTTGCGTTATACTGCAAAAGTAAATGAAATTTTACCTTTCAAAGGTGAATGGGAAACTGATGAAAGATTGTTTGTAGATCTAAAAGATTTATCAAATTATATTAAATGGTGTAAAGGTATTACATTTAGCCAACAAATAGAAGCTTATTCAAATGCAATTATTGCATATGATCAATTTGGATATGCAAATCAAATATTAAAAGAAAAAGCCGTTTTTGATGAAAAAAAAGCTTATGATAGAATGATTTGGATAATGCAACAATATAAATGGCGAGGACAAATACATTCAATTAGATGCTATAAAAGAGGTTGTCCAGAAGCTTCGCATGATCTTTTAAATCATTGTGTTGAATTGTTATTAGAAGCCGTTTTCTTGTTAAATGGACGATATTTGCCTCACAGAAAATGGATATTTATTTTTCTTGATGAGCTTAAATTTGGAAAGAGTTTAAAAGAATTATTTTCAAAAGCAATGATAGTTCAAAATTATTCATATGAAAGTATTTTAGAACGAATAACTATTTTAGATGCAATATATAAAGAAATACAAAAAGAGGTTAATAAAAAATATAAAAATTTCCCTCAAAATCCTTATGTTTATTATTATAGAAATAAGGTACAAGTTAATAAAATAACTCAAGCCGATAAAGTATATAAGAAGTTAACAGGGAAGGAAGGAATTGATAACCAAAAAGACAAAGAACTTTTTGGGGAAATTTGTTTTAATGTTGATAAACTATAAAAGTAATAAAATATATTTAGTATTTTCCTAATATAAATAGATAACTTATTTTTTTAAAAAAATAACATATAGATAAAGGAGGGTAAAATGAAACTTTATAATTCAGAAAGTAGGATGATACAGGATTTTATTCCTAATGATAAATTAAATGTAAGTCTTTATACTTGTGGACCTACGGTTTATCATTTTGCACACATAGGAAATTTAAGATCTTATATAATGGAAGATATATTAGAAAAATCTCTTAAATATTTGGGATACAATGTTAGAAGAGCTATGAATATTACAGATGTAGGTCACCTATCAAGTGATGGGGATACGGGTGAAGATAAAATGCTGATGGGTGCAAAACGTGAACATAGGACAATTATGGAAATTGCAAATGAATATACTCAAGCTTTTAAAAACGATATGGCAAAATTGCACTTAAAATGGCCTGAATATGTTGTGCCAGCCACTTCTTTTATTCCAGAATATATAAAAATAATTTCTAAATTAATGGATACAGGTTACGCATATTTTAGCAATGGAAATGTATATTTTGATACTTCAAAATTGCATAAATATTTTAGATTTGGCAACGAAAATGCTGAAAATTTGGCTGTTGGTGTTAGAGAAACGGTTAATGAAGACACTAACAAGCGAAATAAAAATGATTTTGTTTTGTGGTTTACCAAATCAAAATTTGAAAATCAAGCACTTAAATGGAATAGTCCATGGGGTATAGGTTATCCAGGTTGGCACATTGAGTGTTCTGCCATAGCTTTAAAGACTTTGGGTGAATATCTTGACATTCATTGCGGCGGAATTGATAACAAATTTCCACATCATACAAACGAAATAGCGCAAAGCGAAAGTTATATTGGACATAAATGGTGCAATTATTGGTTTCATGTTGAACATTTAATTACAAAAAATGGGAAAATGAGTAAAAGTTCAGGAGAATTTTTAACTTTATCATTATTAGAAAGTAAAGGATACTCTCCTGAAGTTTTTAAATTTTTCTGTTTGCTATCTCATTATAGAAAACAATTATTATTTAGTTATGAAATAATGGACTCAGCAAAAAACATGTACAATAAACTTATTATTAAAATTAAAAAATTAAACAAAAATGATAACGAACCTATTAATGAATTAATATATAAACAATTTGTTAATAAATTTAAGTGTTCATTAGAAAATGATTTAACGACATCTTTGGCGATAACTACAATTTATGATGTCTTAAAAAGTGATGTGAATGATCATACAAAAATTTTACTACTAAGAGATTTTGATAAGGTACTGGGTATAGGTATTGATGAAATTTTATCAGAAGAATATAGTAAAAAAGAAGAAGAAATAGAAAAGATTCCACAAGAAATTTCGGATTTGGGGGATAAAAGAAGTATTGCCAAGAAAAATAAAGATTTTAGATTAGCAGATACAATTAGGACAGAAATAAAAAAAATGGGATATGAGATTATTGACACTAAAGAAGGTTGGGATATTCATAATTTGAAAGAAAAATAAATTTATATCTATATTTAAAATTTAACTTAAACTCTATAAACTAACAAATTTTTAACAAAGTTATCAAAAAGTTTATATTTTATACAACTAAAATTCGAACTCCTAAATCAAGATTTTTATCTTTTTTAGGGGGTTATTTTTTTGCCATAAAAGAAACATCTAGCGAAACCTAAAATCGCTAGATGTCCCTAAAATAAATGGTTTTATGGTGCTCCACGAGGGATTCTAACCCCCAACCCTTGGTTCCGAAGACCAATGCTCTATACAGTTGAGCTAGTGGAGCAAAATGATAATTTTTTTATGGGGATTA